>ENA-OWPJ01000036-OWPJ01000036.1-human-gut-metagenome-genome-assembly--contig:-NODE-36-length-156009-cov-13.4225_pt1 | contig 156009 bp, 137 predicted proteins | sample MGYA00248264_ERZ651846 | MGnify/ENA primary metagenome ERZ651846 (study PRJEB26924, sample SAMEA4378271) | human gut metagenome | biome: human gut; feature: human-associated habitat; material: faeces...
CCCGCCGCAGGCGGAGAAGCTCGCGAGCGAGCTTCTTTCTTGATAGGAAATACGTCCTGTGAAAAAAGATGAATATTTTGTTTTGTAAAAACAATTAAAACAATTTGAAAAATTTCAGAAAATATATAATATTTTAGATGAAAAGAACAAAACTTTATTTTGTTAAGTTCATTTAGAAGAAAAATAGGTTTTTGCGGAAGAAAATAAATTGACATTTAATAAAATTTAGTTTAAAATGGCACTTACACAAAACGAAGGCGTTTTGAAGGTAAAACTTCAAGGCGCCTTTGTGCTTTTCCGGATTTGCAGATAGGCGGACGAGGGAAATAGAAAGTTTGGGAACCGGGAGGGAGAAAAATCATGGCGATGATCAAAATGGAGCATGTGAATAAATATTTCGGTGATCTTCATGTGCTGAAGGATGTGAATCTGGAGGTCAAAGAGGGAGAAAAGCTGGTTATTATCGGTCCGTCAGGTTCCGGGAAATCTACTACGGTTCGCTGTATGAATTTTCTGGAGGAGCCTACCAGCGGCAGGGTTTTGGTAGATGGAAAGGAGCTGAACCACAAAAACAGGGTTCATGTGATTCGGGAAACCTCATCTATGGTGTTTCAGCAGTTTAATCTGTATCCGCATATGACGGTTTTGAAGAATCTGACGCTGGCGCCGATGAAGCTGCACCACAAGAGCAAGGTAGATGCAGAAGAGCTGGCTTACCATTATCTGGATGTGGTTGGACTGAGAGATAAGGCCCATGTGTATCCCACGACTCTTTCCGGCGGACAGCAGCAGCGAATTGCAATAGCAAGAGCGCTCTGTATGCAGTCAAAGATTATTCTTTTTGATGAACCCACATCGGCCCTGGATCCAGAAACGATTCAGGAGGTTCTGGATACAATGATTAAACTGGCAGATGAAAATATCACCATGGTGGTGGTTACTCATGAAATGGGATTTGCCAGACAGGTGGCAGATCGGGTTGTATTTATGGATCACGGGGAGATTATTGAGGAAGGAACACCAGAGCATTTCTTCACCAATCCCCAGCATGAGAGAGTGAAGCAGTTCCTTGGAAAAATTATAAGATAAAGAATTTCCGGAAAGAAAAGGAATATGATTTAGGGCATATCTTTTATGCTTTAGATAATCTCCAGACGGCATATCTGAAAACAGGGAAGGATCAGACAGAGAAAAGAAAAAGGAAAATGAGGAGGAGACATTATGAAAAAGAAAATCGCATTATTACTGGCAGGACTGATGACAGCAGCTATGGTGACCGGATGCTCAGGCTCAGGAAGCACAGATACCACAGCGGCAGACACAAAGGCAGCTGAAACTGCAGCAGCAGATACGAAAGCGACAGACACCGCAGCAGCAGATACCACAGCGGCAGATGCTTCCGGCGATGCTTCCGCAGATGTGCAGGCCATTAAGGACAGAGGCGTTCTCCGCGTAGGCGTTAAAAATGCAGTTCCCGGCTTTGGTCTTCAGGATGCCCTGACCGGCGAGTATACAGGAATGGAAATTGATCTGGGCGCAAAGATTGCCGAGGAGCTGGGCGTGGACGTGGAGTATACAACCGTTACCGCAGCAACCAGAGGAGAGCTTCTGGATTCCGGGGATATTGACTGTGTTCTGGCTACCTTTACGATTACAGAGGAGAGAAAACAGACCTGGGATTTCACAACCCCATATTATACTGATGCGGTTACTGTTCTGGTTGAGGATGCTTCCGGAATCAAAACGCTGGCAGATCTGAAAGACAAAAAGGTAGGCGTTTCCTCCGGTTCTACTTCTGCAAGAGAGCTGACAGCAGCCATGATTGAGGCTGGCGTGTTAGACGGCGAGGGCTTTGACCGTGATACCTTTGACGCAGCAACCTGGACTAAGGGCATCAGCTATCGTCAGTATGAGGATTATCCGGCAATCTCTACCGCTCTCAGCGCAGGTGAGATAGATGCTTTCTGTGTTGATAAATCTATTCTGGCAATCTATAAGACAGATGGACGTTCTTACATTGAAGACAAATTTGCTCCTCAGGAGTATGGCGTTGTAACGAAAAAGGGCTCCGGCTTCTCCAAGGTTTGCGAGGATCTGGTAACCAAATGGCTGGATGACGGAACCATCCAGGGTCTGATTGACAATTACGGACTCAACTAAAACAGTGATTATGAAAAATACCGGCAGGTGAGGCAGGGGAGGTAAAAAATGGCAGGTTTATTTTCAGCTGATGCATGGGAGAAGGTGTGGACCTTTCGCGGAACGTTTTTTCTGGGAGTGGAGCATACGCTGATGACCGCAGTGTTTGCGCTTTTCATATCTCTGCTTCTGGGAATCGCATTTGGACTGATGTCTACAGGAAGAAACAAGGCGCTGAGGGCTATTGCCCGGGTTTACGTGGAATTTATACAGAACACGCCGCTGCTTCTGCAGATTTGTTTTCTGTATTACGCTCTGGCATTTTCCGGAAACAGTATTGGCATTATTGCAACGGGAATTATTGCTCTGGGAGTGTATCACGGCGCTTATGTAGCCGAGGTTATCAGGGCAGGAATCGAAGCGATTCCCAAAGGCCAGTTTGAGGCAGCCGAGTCTCAGGGCTTTGATTATTTTCAGAAAATGTATTATATTATTCTGCCTCAGAGCGTGAAGATTATTTTGCCTCCCATGGTGAATCAGGTTGTGAATCTGGTGAAAAACACCTCCTGCCTCTACATTATTGGAGGAACGGATTTGATTTCTGTTACCTACAGCTTTGTAACAGGAGCCAGTACCGGCGGCGCTTATGCGCCGGCGTATCTGCTCAGCGGCCTGCTTTTCTTTGTTATCTGCTTCCCTCTGTCCACACTGGCAAGCGTGTGGGAGAACTCGTTAAAGAAGCGGGATGCAAGAGTGACTGTGACAGAAGAAGCTGCAGCATAAAAGAAAGGGGAGAATGAGTCTATGAGTACAATAGAAGGAAGTCTGCGGATTATTACCAATCCGGCAGTCCTGAAGTTTATTATGAAAGGCGTGGCATTTACCCTGATTATTTCTGTAGTGGCAGTGCTTATGGGAATTTTTGTGGGATCGATTCTGGCGCTGGTACGCAATTACTGCAATAGAGGCGTTGCCAGAATTTTGAAATGGATGGCAATTGTGTATATTGAGATATTCCGAAATACGCCTTTGCTTTTGTGGATTTTTGTCTGCCTGATTTTCTGTCCCTGTCCGTCCTTTCTCCAGAGGAAAATGTTTGGACTGACCTCTGTAGAGGTAAAGCTTCTGTTTAAGGCAGCCGCAGCGCTGGTTTTGTTTACTTCTTCTGTTATTGCAGAGATTGTAAGAGGCGGACTGAACTCGGTTGCGCTGGGGCAGTTTGAAGCAGGCCATTCTCAGGGCTTTCATGTATTTCAGGTTATGTACTATATTGTGCTGCCGCAGGCATACCGCAATATTGTGCCGACTCTGTTAAGCCAGGTAGTGACAACCATTAAGGACTCCTCTTATCTGGCCAATGTGGCAGTGATTGAGCTGATGGCCAGAGTGCGTCAGGTTATGAACGCATCTTATCAGTATAATGGGCTGGGAACGACCAATGTATCTGATGTTTTTGTTCTGTTTGGCCTGGCAGCCATGATTTATTTTATTATTAATTTTACCCTGTCCTGTATTGTAAGAAGCATGCAGCAGAGGAGAATCAAGGCTGTTCCGGCGGCTGACAGGGCATCCCAGGCTGCGATTCGCACATCAGAGGCCTGATGGATACAAAGATTTCAAAAGGAGGGCCTGAAGGCAGAAATGAAGGATTCATACGTAATTACCATATCGCGGCAGTTTGGAAGTATGGGAAGACCGATTGCCTGTGAATTATCAAAGCGGCTGGGAATTCCTTTTTATGACCGGGATATTGTAGAGGAAACGGCAAAGCGCATGGGACTTCCGATTTCCGTTGTCAGTGACAAAGAAGAGGTTTCCAATTTTCCCTACCTGCGGTATCTGTATCCTTTGGGAATGGTGGTTCCCAGTATGCAGGATGAGATTTTTCAGATTGAGAAAAATATTATTATGGATCTGGCGGATAAGGGGCCGTGTATTCTGGTAGGCAGATGTGCGGACAGTATTCTGGCAGAGAGAAAGAATCATTTCAGCATTTATATTTACGCATCTTATGAAAACAGGCTGAAAAACTGCTGTGAATATTTTGAGATGGAAAAGGCTGCGGCAGAGAAGATGATTGTAGACGCAGATCATTCCAGAACCCTGTATCACAAGAGATACAGCAAGGGATATCACAGTGAGCTGGATTATAAGGATGTTGCCTTAAACAGCGGTTCCTTCGGGGTGAAAGGAAGCGCGGAAATCCTGGAGGCCATGATTCGAAACTGGCTGAATTGTTGAAGTTCATAAAAATCGTTAAAGAGAATCCTGCAGGCCGGGATTCTCTTTTCCTATGAATTGCCTTTTTGAGGTTCCTATGATATAGTTTAGTTATAAAAAACGGTGTGGAAACCGAAGAATCTGAGGGAGAGAAAAGATGAAAGATACGACGTTGGTAATTATGGCAGCTGGTATTGGCAGTCGTTTTGGCGGAGGAATCAAGCAGCTGGCTCCGGTGGGGCCCAATGGCGAGATTATTATGGATTATTCCATTCATGATGCGCTGGAAGCAGGCTTTAATAAGATTATTTTTATTATTCGCAAGGATCTGGAAAAGGATTTTCGGGAGATTATCGGCAATAGAATTGAAAAGATTGCCCGTGTAGAATATGCTTTCCAGGAGCTGGAGGAGCTTCCGGCAGGATATCAGGTTCCGGCAGGCCGGACAAAGCCCTGGGGTACCGGACAGGCAGTGCTGGCTGTAAAGGGCATGGTTCATGAGCCGTTCCTGGTAATCAATGCAGATGACTATTACGGCAAAGAGGGCTTTTCCAAAATTCATGATTATATGGTTCATGAGATGGATACAGAGTCTGACGTTTATGATATGTGTATGGGCGGATTTATTCTGGAAAATACTTTAAGTGAGAACGGAACCGTGACCCGCGGTGTGTGCCAGGTGAATGAGGACGGTACCCTTCGGGATGTGACAGAGACCTTTGACATTGAGTGGAAGGACGGCAGCTTAAAGGCCAATGATGAGCAGGGAAATCCCATTTCTGTAAATCCGGATCAGCATGTATCCATGAATATGTGGGGACTTCCGCCCCGTTTCCTGGAGGAGCTGGAGACAGGCTTCCCGGAGTTTCTGGACAATATTCCAGAGGGAAATTTAAAGGCAGAATATCTGCTTCCCAGAATTATTGATAAGCTGATCAAGAGCGGCAAGGGCAAGGTAAAGGTGCTGGAAACCAGAGATAAATGGTTCGGCGTTACCTACCAGGAGGATAAGGCTGCTGTCGTGGATTCTATCCGCCGTCTGATTGAGGAAGGTGTTTATAAGGAGAAATTATATGACTAAATTGATTTCCTGGAATGTGAATGGAATCCGCGCCTGCGCAGGCAAGGGCTTTCTGGACTTTTTCCGTCAGGCAGATGCAGATGTGTTCTGCCTGCAGGAGACAAAGCTTCAGGCAGGGCAGCTGGAGCTGGATTTGCCTGGATATTATCAGTACTGGAATTATGCAGAGAAAAAAGGCTATTCCGGCACTGCGCTTTTTACCAGACAGGAGCCCTTGTCCGTGACTTATGGGATCGGGATTCCAGATCACGACAGGGAGGGACGGGTGATTACAGCAGAGTTTCCGGATTACTATGTGGTAACCTGCTATACGCCCAATTCCCAGAACGAGCTGGCGCGTCTGGATTACCGTATGGAGTGGGAGGACGCCTGGCTTGGTTATTTAAAAGGGCTGGAGGAGAGAAAACCGGTGATTTTCTGCGGAGATCTTAACGTGGCCCATCAAGAGATTGATTTAAAAAATCCAAAGACAAACAGAAAAAATGCAGGCTTTACTGATCAGGAGAGGGAGAAGTTTACCCGGCTTCTGGAAGCGGGCTTTGTGGATACCTACCGATATTTTTATCCGCAGCAGGAAGGGGTGTATTCCTGGTGGTCCTATCGGTTTAAGGCCCGGGAGAAAAATGCAGGATGGAGAATCGATTATTTCTGTGTGTCAGAGACATTGAAGAGCCGGTTGGAGAGCGCGGCGATTCACACGGAGATACTGGGCTCGGATCACTGTCCGGTAGAGCTGGTGATTTCTTAGGTCATAGGAAATTGTGTCCTGTGACCTAAAAACGCTCCGCAGGGATCGCCATGCGGCGGCAGAGAATTTTGTCGCAGAAGCGACTGGCCACAGGCGAAGAAGCTTGCTTGCAAGCTTCTTTCTTTGGTCCTAGGATATTCCTGCGGCAGATTGGGGGCAGCTGCGGGAATAGGATTTCTTCTTTGTAACTTAATAACGGGGACGTGAAATGGAAAGGTGGAAGGATGAGACAGTATCAGATTTGCATTGACAGCGCAGGGGTATATCCGATGGGGCTTACACCAACGGAGAAAGGAATTCACGTATCGGTTGCAGCGGCTGCAAAGGAGTGCAGCCTGCTTTTGTTTTCGCCGGAAAAGGGCAGGGGCGAAAAACAGGAAGCGGCAAGAATCAGATTTCCGGAAGCAGGACGTCATGGTCAGGTATGGGAGATGACAGTAGAGGGAGAGGGATTACAGCAGTATGAGTATGCTTTTGAGGCGGATGGAAAACGGTTTTCGGATCCCTGCGGCAGAAGCTTTTTGGGAAATGAAGCATGGGGATGTCTGGAAAATGGAGAGAGACTTCTTACAACGCCGGTCAGTCAGCCGGAGTTTGACTGGGAGGGGGATGTTTCTCTGCGGATTCCTTATGAGGAGTGTATTGTATACAGGGCTCATGTGCGGGGGCTGACAAAGGACGGCTCATCTGGTGTCCGGAATAAAGGGACTTTTGCAGGCGTTGTGGAAAAGATTCCCTATCTGAAGGAACTGGGAATTACGACGCTGGAGCTTATGCCTGTCGCGGAGTTTCAGGAGATTGAGATGCCGGATGTAGCGGACGGCAATCCCTATGGAGACGGCCCGAAGCCTACGGGAAGATTAAATTACTGGGGTTGTGGAGCTGCTTTCTATTATGCGCCGAAGGCCTCCTATGCAGGTACGGGAAGAAATCCGGCGATGGAGTTTAAGCAGATGGTAAAGGCCCTTCACCAGGCAGGAATGGAAGTGGTTATCGAACTGTTTTTCACAGGCAGGGAGACGCCAGCGGCAGTTCTGGATGTGGTGCGGTTCTGGGTTCGGGAATTCCATGTAGACGGAGTTCATCTGACGGGACAGGCACCTGCCTGGATTCTGGCAAAGGATCCCTATCTGACGGACACGAAGCTGTGGGCTACCTATTGGGATGACGGAGATAAGGAACCGGGATATCAGAAAAATCTTGGCGAATTCAATAATGGTTTTCTGGTGGATATGAGGCGGGCCTTAAAGGGAGATGAGGATCAGATGAAAAATCTGATTTTCCGCAGCCGCCGCAATCCGGCTGGTCACGGCGTGATCAACTATATGGCTACCAACAATGGGTTTACGCTGATGGATATGGTTTCCTATGACAGGAAGCATAATGAGGCCAATGGAGAAGAAAACCAGGATGGGACGGATTATAATTACACCTGGAACTGCGGGGAGGAAGGCCCCAGTCGGAAGAAAAAGCTGGTTCAAATGCGCAGACAGCAGCTTCGCAATGCCCTTTTGATGGTATTTTTAAGCCAGGGTACGCCGCTGCTTCAGGCAGGAGATGAATTTGGCCACAGTCAGGGCGGCAATAATAACGCATACTGTCAGGATAATGAGATTTCCTGGCTGAACTGGAAGCTCCAGAAAACCAACCGGGAACTGCTGGCCTTTGTAAAGTATCTGATTGCTTTCAGAAAAGCCCATCCTGTATTTCACATGAAGGAAGAGCCCAAGGTAATGGATTATCGGGCAGTAGGAAAGCCGGATATTTCCTACCACGGAGTCAATGCCTGGAAGCCGGAGTTTGAGAATTTCCGCCGGCAGATCGGCATTATGTATTGGGGACCTTATGGGAAAAAAGCAGACGGAACCGCGGATGAAACCTTTTTTGTCGCATATAATATGCATTGGGAGCCTCATGAATTTGCCCTTCCTCATTTGCCCAGATCCCAGCAGTGGAAGATTGCTTTTGATACCAGCGACAGCAGCGGAAGCGGGTATTATGAAGCGGGGCAGGAACGGGAACTGGAAAATCAGAAGCGGTATATGGTACCCTACCGTTCGATTATTGTATTTGTAGGAAAACCGGTGCCGGATCAGGGGAAAGAGGAGAGGTGCAGGAAGAACGCAAAGCCGGGAAAAATGGGAAAGCCCGCAAAAGCAGAAGAACCTGTGAATGAGGCAGAACCGGGAAAGCAGGAGGGGGAGGAAGATGCGCACATTTGAGGATTTGAAAGAGATCGTTGCGGTATTGCGTTCGGATCACGGATGTCCCTGGGACAGAAAGCAAACCCTGGAGAGTCTGAAGCCTTACCTGCTGGAGGAAAGCGGGGAGGTGCTTGCGGCCATTGATCATCACGATATGGAAAATCTCTGTGAGGAGCTGGGGGATGTGCTTTATCAGGTTATGATTCAGAGCCAGATTGCCAGCGAGCAGGGACTCTTTACTGTAGAGGATGTGATCGATGGCTTATGCGAGAAAATGATTCGCCGCCACCCCCATGTATTTGGAGATGCAGTAGCCGCGACACCGGAGGAAAGTCTGGATTTATGGAATGAGATTAAAAAGCAGGAAAAAGCCAAAAAAACTTGACAAAGAGCAGTAAACCATATATAAATGGAAGAGTACATTTTTTATTTGATTAGTGTCCGGCAGGGCTTGTCGGACCATTGCAGGAGGAATTAATAATGAACAAGACAGAATTAGTTGCAGCAGTAGCTGAGCAGGCTGGTCTTTCTCGTAAGGATGCAGAGGCAGCAGTAAAGGCTTTCACAGATGTGGTTGCTGATGCTTTAAAGAATGGTGATAAGATTCAGCTGGTAGGCTTTGGTACATTCGAGGTATCTGAGAGAGCAGCAAGAGAAGGAAGAAATCCGAAGACTGGTGAGAGCATGAAGATCGAAGCCTGCAAGACTCCGAAGTTCAAAGCAGGTAAGGCTCTGAAGGATCTGGTAAACGCATAATTTATGAGGCTGGACAAATATCTGAAGGTTTCCCGACTGATTAAGCGCAGGACGGTGGCCAATGAAGCCTGCGATGCAGGACGGGTGCTGCTCAACGACCGGCCGGCCAGGGCATCGGCCAGTGTAAAAGCCGGGGATATTATTGAAATACAGTTTGGAACAAGCTCCGTAAAAGTGGAGGTTCTTGATGTGCAGGAAACCGTGCGCAAGGACGATGCCAAAGAACTGTACCGTTATCTTTAAAAGTCATTATCATAAATTTTTTCATCTCCCCATATACTGAACCAGAGGTTCGGATATGGGGAGGTTTTGATTTATATGGAAGAAAAAGAGGGAATCCGTCCTCACTCCTGTCAGGTACAGAACCGTTCGTCAGTCAGGCTGACCGGAATTCGTGAGGTGGTATCTTTTGACGAGCAGCAGGCTGTTATGGATACAGATATGGGGCTTCTGACGATAAAGGGAAAGGATCTCCATGTAAGCCGTCTGACGGTAGAGCAGGGAGAGGTGGATCTGGAGGGAACTGTGGACAGTCTGGTTTACTCTTCTAATGAAGCATACCGAAAGGCCGGAGAGTCGCTGCTTTCTCGCCTGTTTAAATAAATTGTCAGGAGCGTGAAGCATGAGTCCCAGTATTCAGACAGAGGCAAGGCTGATTTTAGTCAGCGCAGCAGCCGGAGCAGGGCTGATGGCAGTTTATGACTGTCTGAGGATTTTTCGTCTTCTGGTACGCCACAGCTGGCTGTGGGTAGGGCTGGAGGATTTTTTATACTGGATTTTTGCAGGCTTTGCCACCTTTTATCTCCTTTACAGGGAGAATGACGGAGGCCTGCGTTTTTGCGTAATTGGAGGAGTGTTGGCTGCAATGATTGCATATGACCGGGTTTTCAGCGCAAATTTTATGAAGCTATTGAAAAAGGCTGGGAGATGGATTAAAATAAAACGTAAGAGGTAACAGGGCAACGAGGATTTAAGGCTGGTGATTAGTATGAGAGGACGCGGAAACACCCGGAGAAAGAAAAGGGATCGATGGGGCAACCGGATGGCCATTGTGGGAATCACCGTGGTGGTGGCCAGCCTGGCGGTTGTAGTGAATTTAAAAAGCACCTCTATGAGGAAGAAGGAGCTGGAGTATCAAATCCGCGAGGAGGCTCTGGAGAAGCAGAAGACCGAGGAGGAAAATCGGGCCAGAGAGCTGGAGGAGTACCGGGTGTATGTACAGACAAAGCAGTACATAGAGGAAATTGCCAAACAGAAGCTGGGACTGGTGAATCCTGATGAGATTCTGTTAAAGCCGGCGCCAAAAGAATAAGGACAGGCATAGAATCCCCTTCCGCCGCATATAATGTGGCTTAGGAGGGGATTTTTGTGTGGAAACGGACAAGACGCCGCGATATGGCGGATGTGAATGTATATACAGCAGGACGTCTCAGTGAGATGGCCCGTTCACTGGGGCTTTTAGCCAGATCCTGCACGGACAGTCTGGAAGAGGAAAACGGGCTTACCAGGGAGGATGCGCTGGCAGCCATGCAGATGGCGGGGGCTCTGGTGTGCGGGGGCTGCAGCCGGTGCAATCTGTACCGAGACAGTGAAAAAGAGGACAGCTATTATATCTATTATCTGCTTCGGGCTTTTGAACAGAAGGGGCGGGTTGAGGACGAGGACATGCCCAGGCTGTTTTTGGAAACCTGCCGTCAGAAGGATGATTATATGATGCATCTAAACAGAAATCTGGGCAGAGCGACTATGAATCTGGAATGGAAGAACCGATTTCTGGAAAGCCGTGATACAGTGATGGTACAGTTTCGGGAACTGGCTCTCATACTGGATGAGTTTGCTCATCAGATGGAGCAGGCCACAGATATTACTGAGAGAAGAGCTGCTGCGGTCACACGGACATTTCGGCTTCACCGGGCCGTGGTGGAAAATATGCTGGTGCTGGAATATGAAAACAGGCGCAGGGAGGCTTACCTTACGGTTCGGATGCTGGGCGGCAAATGTATGACTGCCAGAGATGCGGCGGAGCTGTTTGGACAGGCTATGGGAAGCGGAACCTGGTATGCGCCTGCGGATACGAGGAATCTGATTACCCGGCAGCTTGGAACGATTCGATTTGTTGAAACAGGACAGTATCGGATGGTCTGCGGAGCTGCCCGTCTGCCAAGAGAAGGAGAGCGCGTGTCTGGAGATAATTATACCTTTATAAATTTGCCAGGACAGGCAGTATTGAGCCTTTCAGATGGTCTGGGAAGCGGAGAAACGGCATGCCGGGAAAGCGGTCGTGTGGTGGAGCTGACCCAACAGCTTCTGGAAGCCGGCTTTTCTGCCAGATCAGCGCTGAAAATGGTGAATACCATTCTGCTTCTGACAGGAGCCCAGCAGCATCCGGCTACGATGGATCTGTGTTGTGTGGATCTGCATACAGGGGTTCTGGAAGCAATGAAAATGGGGGCTGTCGCAGCTTTTCTGCTTCATGAAGGGAGTGCGGACATTCTGGAGGCCGGTCAGGTGCCGGTTGGTGTGATTGGTCAGGCAGAGCCGCTGCTTTTGTCAAAAAAGCTGTGGGACGGGGATCGGATTGTTATGATGACAGATGGTGTGCTGGATTCCTGGCCTGGAGAAGACAAGGAAAAAGCGGTGAAGGAGTATCTGGAGGGGATGATACTGAAAGGCCCGCAGGAGATGGCAGAGGAAATGCTTCAGTTTGCCTGCCAGTGGGGAGATGGCCCAAAGGATGACATGACGATTCTGACAGCGGGAATCTGGAAGAGGTAAAAGGGTCTTTACTTTGCGGTCAGTGTGGGCTATAGTGGAAATAGAAAAGACAGAGGACAAGTGCCCGGCGCCTCTTGTCCGCTGTAAGCGGGCAGGAAGGTGCATGGCTGAACGGTTATGAATAATGGAGAGATACATGCAGAAATCAATGATAATGGAAATCAGGTCTTATATGGAGGCTTATAAAATGCTGAGGCCGGGAGACAGGGTAATTGCAGCAGTGTCAGGAGGGGCAGATTCAGTTTGCCTGCTGTGGGCACTGCAGAAAATTGCTCCTGAGTTCCCGGCATTTCTGCGTGTGGTTCACGTACACCATGGACTGCGGGGGGCAGAGGCTGACCGGGACGAACGGTTTGTGGAGGAATTGTGCCGGAAACTTGGAATTCCTTTTCAGACTGTGCGCTGCAATGCGGCAGAATATGCCAGAGACCATGGAATGTCTACAGAGGAGGCCGGGCGTGTGCTGCGTTATGAGGCGCTGGAGCAGGCTGCGGAATGTTGGGAGAAAGAGACTGGCGCTGTTTCTGACTGTCCGGTGAAAATCGCAGTGGCTCATCACAGGGAGGACAGTGCAGAGACGGTTCTTCATAATCTTCTGCGGGGCAGCGGATTGCGGGGGCTGTCGGGGATCCGCCCGGTACAGGGACGGTTGATTCGCCCCCTGCTTTCTGTGAGCAGGGAGGAGATCTGCGCATGGCTGGAAGCAGAGGGAGTTTCCTGGTGCGAGGATTCAACCAACCAGTCAGAGGAGTATACCCGCAATGTTATCCGGCGCAGGATTCTTCCGTTGATGAGAGAAACAGTGAATCAAAGGGCAGAGGAAAACATTCTTCGGGCGGCGGATATTATGGCTCAGGCGGATCGGTATCTGGAGCAGCAGGCAGAACGGGTCTGGGAAGAGGGCGGACGACAGGAGCCAGAAAACAGACATGCAGAGCTGGAAAACAGATGTGCAGATTCGGAGAGCAGGCAGAATCCGGAAGGCAGTTGTTCCCAGATTTTTGCGGAAATAGACGGCAAGCTGTTTCTTCAGCAGGAGGAGATTATCCAGACCTACCTTCTCAGAAGAATGCTGGATGTGACAGCGCCGGGCTGGAAGGATATTACCAGCCGCCATTTTGCAGCCCTGGCAGCTCTGGCCCGCAATCAGGCAGGAAGCAGGCTGGATCTGCCCTGTGGTCTGGCAGCAGAAAAAACTTATGAGACTCTTCGCATTTTCAGAAAGAATACGAATGAAAAAAACGCAGAGAAAGGGAAGCGGATTTCCTTAGAAAGAAGATATATCACAGCAGACGGGACGTTGTGCCTGGAACTGGAAATTCCTGAAGAACGTATTCAGATTTGTACGCTTTCCAGGGAAAAAGCAGGAGAAATTCCCAAAAACCAGTATACGAAATGGTTTGATTATGATAAGATTAAAAATATGCTTTCTTACAGGCACCGGCGTCCAGGGGATTTTCTTACCTTGGGAGGCGGCGGAAAAAAGACCGTGGCCCGCTGTATGATTGATGACAAGATTCCCCGCGGTGAGAGAGAGCAGATTCCTGTGCTGGCTGAAGGAAATCACGTACTTTGGGTGGTGGGAGGCCGTATCAGTGAATATTATAAAATAACAGACCAGACAAAAACCATTTTACAGGTCACATATAATGGAGGAGAAGAACATGGCAGATAAAATCAGAGTATTGTTGTCAGAAGATGAAGTAAACAAACGAATCAGCGAGGTTGCCGCACAGATCAGCCGGGATTATCAGGGAAAAGAGATTCACCTGATCTGTATTTTAAAGGGCGGTGTATTTTTCACCTGTGAATTGGCGAAAAGACTGGAGCTTCCGGTTACTCTGGACTTCATGTCTGTATCCAGCTATGGCAATGACACCAAATCCAGTGGAGTGGTTCGTATCGTAAAGGATCTGGATGAGCCGCTGGCAGGAAAGGACGTGCTGATTGTAGAGGATATTATTGACTCTGGACGGACCCTGTCCTATCTGATTGAGGTATTGAAGCAGAGAGGGCCTGAAAGCATTCGTCTGTGTACGCTTCTGGATAAGCCGGAGCGCCGCGTGAAAAAACAGGTGACTGTAGACTACACCTGCTTTACGATTCCGGATGAATTTGTAGTAGGATACGGCCTGGATTATGCCCAGAAATACCGCAACCTGCCGTATATTGGAGTTGTGGAGCAGTAAGGAGGAAAGTAAGTGAAACAGCAGACCTATTTTCGCAGCAGCTGGTTATTTATTCTGCTGCTGTTTGGAATGTTTGCCTGGATGCTTTATACATCCGGCGGAAGACAAAATGAGCTGAGCAGCCAGCAGTTCCAGGAGGTTCTGGAGCAGAACGAGATTATGGCGGCAGAGATTAAGCAGAATGAGCAGGCGCCTACCGGAGTGATTCGGATGATGTTAAATGACGGTAATTACTACGAAGTTAATGTGCCGGATGTAAGATCTGCCCAGGAACTTTTGGATGAAAAGGGCGTTGATTATGTTACCAGAGATGTACCGCGGGTCAATTACTGGATCAGCCTGGCGCTGCCGGTGATTATGATGGTAGGAACCGTGCTGGTTCTGGTGTTTATGATGAATATGAGGGCGGCCGGAGGCGGCGGAGCCAATGCCAAGATGATGAATTTTGGAAAGAGCCGCGCCCGGATGACTCATACCAGCAATATCAATTTTAAGAATGTAGCTGGCCTGATGGAGGAGAAGGAGGATCTGGAGGAGATGGTAGATTTCCTGCGGAATCCTCAGAAATATACCAGCGTAGGCGCCCGGATTCCCAAGGGTGTCATTTTAGTGGGCCCTCCCGGAACAGGTAAAACCCTTCTTGCCAAGGCGGTTGCAGGAGAGGCAGGCGTACCTTTCTTCTCTATTTCTGGTTCTGATTTTGTGGAAATGTTTGTGGGTGTGGGTGCGTCCCGTGTCCGCGATCTGTTTGAGGATGCTAAGAAAAATGCTCCCTGTATTGTATTTATCGATGAGATTGACGCCGTAGCGCGCCGCAGAGGAAGCGGAATGGGCGGCGGCCATGATGAGAGAGAACAGACCTTAAACCAGCTTCTGGTAGAGATGGACGGCTTTGGTGTAAATGAGGGAATCATTGTTATGGCGGCTACAAACCGGGTGGATATTCTGGATCCGGCGATTCTTAGGCCAGGCCGTTTTGACCGGAAGGTAATGGTAGGACGGCCGGATGTGAAGGGCCGTCAGGAAATTTTGCAGGTTCATTCCAAGTCCAAGCCCTTAGGCGAGGATGTGGATCTTCTGCGGGTGGCAAAGACTACGTCAGGCTTTACCGGCGCAGATCTGGAAAATCTGCTGAATGAGGCAGCGATTCTGGCTGCCAAGGAAAACAGAAGCTTTATCCGCCAGTCTGATATTGATCGTTCCTTTGTTAAGGTGGGAATCGGCGCGGAGAAGAAGAGCCGTGTGATTTCTGAGAAGGAAAAGAAAATTACGGCATACCATGAGGCCGGCCATGCAATTTTGTTCCATGTTCTGCCGGATGTGGGACCGGTGCATACGGTTTCTATTATCCCTACAGGAGTTGGCGCAGCCGGATATACCATGCCGCTGCCTGGGGAAGATGAGATGTTTAATACCAAGGGAAAAATGCTCCAGGATATTATGGTATCTCTGGGTGGCCGAATTGCCGAGGAGATTATTTTCGATGATGTGACAACCGGTGCGTCTCAGGATATTAAGCAGGCAACCAAGATTGCCCGGGCGATGGTAACCCGTTACGGAATGTCTGAACAGATGGGTATGATTGATTACGGCGATGATGATGAGGTATTTATTGGCCGTGACTTTGGACACACCAAGGGATATGGCGAGGAGGTAGCATCCATGATAGACCGCGAGGTGAAGCGGATTATTGACGACTGCTACAAAGAGGCCAGAGCAATCATCGAACAGCACAGAGATGTGCTGGAACGCTGCTGCAGCCTACTGATGGAAAAAGAAAAAATTGGGCAGGAGGAGTTTGAAGGTCTGTTTGCAGAGGCAGAAGGGGAAGCGAAAGAGTGTTGAGTTTATGCGGAGTGCAGGAAAATTTCACAGAAATTTTATATATGAAATACCGTTCCGTCATTCTGCATAAAAAATAAAATGAAATTTATGGAAGTTTGTGCACACTTATTTTCATCTTTATGGTACTATAATTAACGTAAACCCCCCAATACATTATATAGTTTTTGCTACACCCCATAAGAAACGAAATACCTTCTCCTGAAAGAGCCGACTGCCCCGTCGGCTCTTTCTCTTTTTCATGTCATAGGAAAGTGCGTTCTGTGAAAAAACAGTTGTATCTTGTCAGGGGATGGGATAAAATAACAGTAATGACGCAGAGGGAGTATTGTAGATGATGCCAGAACAACAGATGGAAAGACTGAATAAGCGGGCGCTGTTCGCAGACGAGACTCTGGACTACCGGATACCGGAAGAGCCGGATGAAGGAGACAGTGTAGTCCTCCGGTTCCGTACAGGAAAAGATAATACGGATCATGTGTATTGTATTTCGGATGAGGGAAAAATGCAGATGAAAAAAACCTCATCCGATTCTTTGTTTGATTATTATGAAATTCAGATAACAGCAGGGGAGAACCCCCTTTATTATTATTTTCAGGCAGAAAAGGATGGTCAGGTCTGCTTTTATGACAGACTGGGAACGGATGCGGATCCCAAAGGAAGTCATGCCTTCTGCATTACTCCGGGCTTTCATACGCCGGAGTGGGCCAAGGGTGCGGTTATGTATCAGATTTACATTGACCGCTTCTGCAATGGAGATCCGGACAATGATGTGACGGATGACGAATATATTTATATTGGATGTCCGGTGCAGCAGGTGAAAGACTGGAATGCCGGCCCGGAGGCAATGGATGTGGGAAGATTTTACGGAGGAGATCTGCAGGGTGTCTGGGATAAGCTGGATTATCTGCAGTATCTGGGGATTGAGGTGATTTATTTCAATCCACTTTTTGTGTCCCCATCGAATCACAAGTATGACAGCCAGGATTATGAGCATATTGATCCGCACTTTGGTGTGATTGTCCGTGATGGAGGACAGGCTGTTCCCCAGGGAGCTGTATCTAATGAGGATGCGTCCCGTTACAGACTCCGCAGCGCAGCGCCGGAAAATCTTACAGCCAGCGACGCGTTTTTTGCAGAATTTGTGGAAGAGCTTCACCGGCGGGGAATGCGGGTGATCATAGACGGTGTGTTTAATCACTGTGGTTCTTTTAATAAATGGCTGGATCGGGAAAAGATTTATGAGAAAATGGGCGGCTATGAAACAGGGGCATACGTCAGCGAGGACAGCCCTTACCGCAGCTTTTTCCGGTTTAATGATGAGACAGCATGGCCGGACAATGATTCTTATGACGGCTGGTGGGGCCATGATACTCTTCCTAAGCTGAATTATGAGGAATCTGACCAGTTATATGACTATGTAATGTCCATTGCCCGCAAATGGGTGTCTCCGCCCTTTAACGTGGACGGATGGCGGCTGGATGTGGCGGCAGATTTGGGCCATAGCAGCGAGTATAACCACAAATTCTGGAGAGATTTCCGGAAGAATGTGAAAGAGGCCAATCCAGAGGCAATCATTTTGGCAGAGCATTACGGAGATCCGGGAAGCTGGCTTGCCGGGGATCAGTGGGATACGGTGATGAATTATGATGCTTTTATGGAGCCGCTTACCTGGTTTCTTACGGGAATGGAAAAGCATAGCGATGAGTATAATGGAATTCTGTTCGGGGATGGAGTAAGCTTTTTCCGTTCGATGAATTATCATATGGCGAGAATGAAAACGCCGTCTCTTCTTACGGCAATGAATCAGCTTTCCAATCATGATCACAGCCGTTTTCTGACCAGAACCAACCAGACGGTGGGACGTCTGGCTACCGCCGGAGCGAAGAAAGCAGAAGAGGGCATTCATTACGGTGTGTTTCGGGAAGCAGTGATGGTACAGATGACCTGGCCGGGTGCTCCTACTCTTTATTATGGCGATGAGGCAGGCGTGTGCGGCTGGACGGATCCGGATAATCGGAGAACCTATCCCTGGGGCCATGAGAATTTTGAACTGATAGAATTTTATAGCTACATGATCCGGATCCATAAGGGAATGCCGGCTCTTCGGCGGGGCTCGATAAAACAGCTTCTGGCTGATCGCCAGCTGATTGCCTACGGACGAATTCGCGGAAAGAACAAATGTGTCGTAGCAGTCAATAACCGCAACAACAGACGCGAGATTCAGCTTCCGGTATGGGAACTGGGAATTACGGATGAGGAAAAAATCATGCGCGTCATGCTGACGGAAGAAAAGGGATACAATGCGGGATTTCTGGAATATTATGCCAGAGATGGCATTCTGGCTTTGGAAATGCCTGCTCACAGCAGCATTTTGCTGGTGGCTGGAGTGGACGAGGCAGGAACAGGATCGGATGAAAAAAACAGAGCAGAATAATAAAATAACAGGAATGTTTGAAAAATAAAAAAAGTATTTGAAAAAACGTCTTGATTTTTTATCCATGCTGTGATAAGATAACTCTGCTTGTTAAAGCCGGTATGGGCGGGTTCCCGAGTGGCCAAAGGGGGCAGACTGTAAATCTGTTAGCAGTGCTTTCGATGGTTCGAATCCATCTCCGCCCATTTCGCCGCAGTGGCGGAACTGGCAGACGCACAGGACTTAAAATCCTGCGGGACTAATCTCCCGTGCCGGTTCGATTCCGGCCTGCGGCATTGTGGTTTTGACAAACGGGCCTTGGTAGCTCAGTTGGTAGAGCAGAGGACTGAAAATCCTCGTGTCACTGGTTCGATTCCGGTCCAAGGCATTGAGAAAGGCGGAATGTCTGTAAAGATATTTGAGATACAGCGTTTCTCATAAGTATGCGGGTGTAGTTCAATGGTAGAACACCAGCCTTCCAAGCTGGATACGTGGGTTCGATTCCCATCACCCGCTCTTTTTATTTGTATATGAAAGACGGAAGTCCTGTTTAAGCAGGACTTTTTTTTATGTCATAGGAAAGTTCATCCTATGACATAAAAACGCTCCGCGGGGATCGCCATGGGTTGGAAGAGAATTGGGCTGATGAGACGACCCGCCGCAGGCGGAGAAGCTCGTGAGCAAGCAAAGAAAATCAATAAAGCTTGAAAATAATTATGATTGATCCGATAGGAAATATAGTGTATACTAAAAACTGCATAAATTTTTCGTTAAAGGAGACAGTATATGAAAAAAAGAAATCTGGCAGTGGCTGCGGCAGTTCTGGCAGGCACAGTGGTTTTAACAGCATGCGGCGGCGGACAGAAGGCAGAAACAACTGCAGCAGCAACAACAGCTGCGGCAGCAGAGACAACTGCTGAGGAGACAACTGCAGCAGAGACAGCTGCTGAAGAAACCACAGAGGCAGAGGAAAAGACAGAAGGCACAGCAGAGCTGAGAATTGGCCAGGTTGAGGCAGCTGCTCATGGTGACAAGTGCTTTGCTATTGTGACAGCAGTTATTGACAGCAACGACACCATTGTAGCGTCCTATATTGATGAATATCAGTTCCTGTCTACCAATGAGACCGGTGTTCCCAACAGCGAGAGCTTTGCAGAGAGCGGAGCTGTGGCAGCAGACAAGGTTCTGGCATCCAAGAGAGTAAACGATGCTTACTATTCTGAGATGATGAAGAAAGCAGGTTCCACCAAGAATATTGCAGCGAACTTTGATGAGATTCAGAATTATGCAGACGGCAAGACCATTGCAGAGCTGGAGGAGCTTTCTGGAAAGACTCCGGAGGAAGTAGTAGATGCTGTGTCCAGCGCGACCCTGGTAGATACTCAGGGCTATGTGGCAGCAATTGTTGATGCAGCAAAGGCAGCTCAGGAAAATGATGCAGTGGTTTATGAGGGTGATGTGGACAGCCTGAGCCTGAAGCGCATTGAGGCAGCTGCCCATGGCGACAAGTGCTTTACAGTTGCAGCAGCACTGACAGATGGAACAAATGTAGTACTTTCCTACCTGGATGAGTATCAGTTCCTGACAACAAATGAAGTAGGCGTTCCCAACAGCGAAAGCTTTGCAGAGAGCGGTGCAGTAGCAGAGGGCAAGGTTCTGGCATCTAAAAGAGTAAACGATGCCTATTATTCTGAGATGATGAAGAAGGCAGGCTCCACTAAGAATATTGCAGAGAACTTTGATGAGATTCAGAGCTTTGTAAACGGTAAGGCTATTGAAGAACTGGAGGCTTTCTCTGGAAAGACCCCGGAGGAAGTAGTAGATGCCGTGTCCAGTGCAACTCTGGTAGATACTCAGGGCTACATTGCAGCAATTGTTGAGGCTGCAAAGCAGTAAGAGAATAGTCTGACAGGACTTAAGCGATTTTTGGTCAGGCGGTTTGAGGCGGAAGGAAAGACGCATTCAGGCAGCCTGACCGAAAATTGTAAAATAGAAGGGAAAAGGTAAATAAGCCATAAGCTAATTAAACCAAATATTAAATAAAAAGCGCTTGCAAATAATCAGAATCTGTGTTATTATAAATAGCGTCCGGAGATTCAATAAACAACGGATAAAACATAATGCGCGAGTGGCTCAGTTGGTGGAGTACGACCTTGCCAAGGTCGGGGTCGCGGGTTCGAGTCCCGTCTCGCGCTTTTTTTATTATCAAAATACAGATTTCTGTTTCAGGAGTCTGTATTTTTTTATTTCATAGGAACAAATTACGTCCTATGAAATAAAAACACTCTGCGGGGATCGCCATGCGGCGGTAGAGAATTTCGTCGCAGAAGCGATCCGCCGCAGGCGGAGAAGCTTGCGGGCGGGGAAACAGACAGAATCTGCTCCGATTGCAAATATAGAGATGCAATGGTACAATAGAGTGAAATGGGGAGAATACGAGCATATTAACACAGTTTTGGAGAAGGGACAGACTTATGCTAAAGATTATCGTGTGTGATGATGACGAACGCGACTTAAATCAGATTACAGAATTGGTTGATGAGTATCGCAGTACCCATCAGGAACAGCCGTTTTCTGTAGAGCGGGTTGATACAGCATCTGAGCTGGTAGCACAGCTGGAACGGGGAAAACGGTATGATATTTATATTCTGGATATTATCATGGATGAGCAGGATGGAATCAGTCTGGGGCAGACAATCCGCAAATACAGCCTGCGCAGTGCGATTGTCTATGTGACCGGATCGCCGGAATACGCTATGGGAGCGTTCGATGTATTTGCAAGCGGATATTTGTTAAAGCCGGTAGAGCCGCAGAAATTTACAGAATGCATGGATCGGATTGTATCTCAGCTGCGTCCTAAAAAAGAGGATATTTATACCTTTAAGGGACGCAATGGAATTGTGAGCATTGAACTGGAGCAGTTGATTGCGGTGGAGAATGTAGCTCGGGTTATGCATTTTTATATGGAACAGGGAAAGGTGTATGAAAGTGTATATATTCGTAAACCGTTTGAGCAGGAGCTGGATCGGCTTCTTCGGGACAGCCGCTTCATTCAGCCGCACAAATCCTTTGTAGTGAATATGGATCATGTAGAAAAAATGATGGCTCATGATTTTCTGATGTCAGATGGAAGTATTATTCCAATCAGCAGAAACAGTCTGTCTCAAACAAAGCGGGGATATCTGGAGTTCCTTTCCAGAATGGATCGCAGATAGGAAAGAGCATGGGACATTTACAGGACAGCCGGAAGCGGATTTTCCGTTCCGGCCTTTCTGGTTTATGGGGGAAGAATGAAACATGGAAATCAGGCATTTTATTATAAGCTGCATTGCCCATATTTTCCTCGGCTTTTTTTTGATGATTTTTTCTGCGAGGAGATATTCTCTGAAGAAGACTGGGAGTATTCTTCTGGGAACCGTAATCCTTCTGATAGCAGTGGAGATCGCGGCGCTCCCGTGGGACAGTAATAAGGTTTTTTTTTTCCTGATGGCGGGACTGCGGATTCTTGCAGCTCAGGGGGTGGCCCTGTATCTTTCAGAATACAGAGATTCCAGAGGCATATTTACAGGAGTCCTGTCCAGCATGTGTCTGCTGGCGGGGATGATGATTCCGGAGTATCTGGGAGCAGCTGTGGGATATCCGGTCTGGATTCCGTTTCTGGGAATTCCCATTCATCTGAGTATCCTGTTTTTACTGTGGCATTTTTTTGTGCCGGTTTACCGGGAAAACCAGAGAGCTTCGAAGAGCGGCTGGGGAAAAAGCTGTGTGGCTACAGCAGGCTTTTACTTCGCAGCATGGGGAATCGGGGTGGTTATGTATGGAACATCCCGGGCAGCGGAGGCTTTCTGGGCAGTGGTGTTTGTTATTTTAACAGTATACAGCCTTTATGTCATAATGTTCTGGATGGTGTGGCGTCTTCATAAGGAACGTCAGGCTATGAAATCAGGAGAACTGCTGGAACGGGGAATCCGGGCTTTGAAATACGAGCTTCAGGAGCTGCACGAAACGGAAAACAGAATCGCAGTTCACGTTCATGACAGAAGACATCTTATCCGCCTGATGCAGCAGCTGATGGCAGATGGAGACTATGAGCAGGTGAAGCAGGTCTTAAATCAGATGAAGCAGATGACAGAGCTGACGGCAGGAAACAGACGATGTGCCAATCCGGCTATCAACGGAATTATGGCGTCCTATGAGGCTGAGGCAAAGGACCTGGGAATTCGGACGGATCTGCGCATTGAGTTTTCAGATGAACTGAAGCTGGATGACTGGGATGCGGCTGCTATCACAGGGGGATTGATGGCCAATGCCATCCGAATGTGCAGAGAACTGGAGAATCCGGAGAAGCGCTGGATGAATGTGAGGCTGTGGGGAAGAAAGAATATGCTGGGAATAGAGGTTTCCTGCAGCTGCAGAAATGATATCCGGCTTCATCCGGAAACAGGGCTTCCTGTCACGAAGAGAGGAGTGGATTATGGAAGCGGTCTTCAAAGCGCGGCTTATTATGCAGAAAGAAATAGAGCAGATTTTCAGTGCAGGCGGGAAAATGAAACCTTTCTGGCCCGGATTGTGTTGTAGAGGAGGACGGCGATGGCAGAGTATCGTTTGATCACATTCTGTCTGGCGAATGTATTTCTGGGGATCTATATGGCTCTTTTTTTAAAGAGAAGATTCAGCTGGAAAATAACCATAGCTGCGTTGAGTTTTATGGAGCTGGGGCTCTGGTTTTTTGAGTATATGCGATATATAAACGGAACAGGGGAGCATTGTTATGAAAATGTTCTGATAGGAAGGCTGCCGGTGATAGTTGTGGGAATTTTTCTGTCAGAATATTGGGATGCAAGAGGTGTTTTTACGGCGCTGGCCGGAGTGTTTTATGGAAATCTGGGGGGACTTGTAGTTCGAACCGTTTACTGTCTCAATCATTCCCTGAGTCTGGGAATTACAGCTGTGGTAATTTTTCATGTACTGCTTCTGGTGATTTTGTGCTGCCATTTTCGTCCGGCCTACTGGAAAGCTCAGGAGGTGTATCGGAAGGAATGGGGACTTTTCAGTTTAATTCTTATCATGTTTATTACAGGGAATTATCTGATGCTTGGTGCTATGCGGGGACTGCCCATAGCCTGTATCCGCAATGTAGTTCCGCTTTTATATTTGCTGAATGTATTTGGAATGATTGTAATGGCCTTCCGGGTGCTGGATCGCCTGGAACGGGAGCAGAGCCGGGAGCAGGCTGTGCGGGTGTTAGAGGCAAGCGGTCAGATTCTGAAGCAGGAAACAGAGGAAATTCAGCGGGTGGAGCGGCGGATTACGCAGTTTAACCTGGATAACCGCCAGTTTATTGCCAAAGCGGAAGCGTTGATGGAGACAGGCTGTTATGAACAGATGGATCAGCTTCTGGCGCAGATGCAGGAGCTGCCTGCCAGACTTTCTGTAAAGCGCTATTGCCAGAATCTTCCAATCAGCGGTGTGATTTCCTACTATGTCAGAATGGCCAGAAAAAACTGGATTCATGTAACTGTAAAGGCAGAGATTCCGGAAAATATCGGGGAATATGAGTGGGAAATCGCAGTGATGCTGGGCAATCTTCTGGACAATGCAGTGCGGGCCTGTACTGAGGTGGAAAAATGGGGAAGCAGAAAGCTGACCATTAAGGTACAGCAGATCCGCAGACAGATTATCTTTGAGATCCGAAATACTTATGCAGGAAGAATTCAATTTGATTCAGAGACAGGGCTTCCTTTGTCCCAGCGGGGAGAAGGACACGGACTGGGCATGGGAAGCGTTGCTTCCTGTGTAGAGAAATGGGGCGGAATTCTGGACTGCGGGGAAGAAAATGGTTGGTTTTTTGTTCGGATTCTGATATAAAATAGATGTAAGCTGCATAAAAAGGCTGCAGAGGACAGAAAGGCAGGAAGATGGAAATTTCTTACCGGATTGTAAAAGAAACGGTTTGTATTGATAAAATAGAAAATCCCGGGACTGTTGTGGTAGTCCCGGAGGAAGTGGAGGGGCGTCCGGTAACTGAACTGGGCGCTTATGTGCTTTCAGGGAGCAGCGTGGAGGAGGTTTATCTCCCGTCTCATCTGGTGAAAATCGGTGCTTACGGGTTTTACGGCTGTGAGGAGCTGAGGCGGCTTCATGCTTACGGTCGCCTTACGGATCTGGGAACCGGACTGTTTGCCGGGGTTCAGGGCGTAGAACATCTGGAATTTACAGAATTTGCAGGAGAACGATCCGGCTTTAAGGAGCTTTTGTCAGAACTTCGTCAGACTCTCCGGGTAACGCTTTGGAGGAGGGAGGCAGATGGAAAAATCACCCAGGCGCGGCTTATTTTTCCGGAGTATTATGAGGAGTCTGTGGAAAATACACCAGCCCGCATTTTGTTTATTGAAACCCATGGCTGCGGTCATCGGTACCGTTACTGTTTTGTAAATCGTCAGTTTCAGTTTCGAGGCTATGATGAGCTGTTTCCTCATGTGAAGGTACAGGAATCAGAAGAGCTGGTGACAGAGCTGGCGTTGGGACGTCTTCTGTATCCTGTGGAGCTGACACCTCGCTTTGAAGCTATGTACCGGGAATATGTAAAAGAGCACTGGAATGCGGCAGGGCGGCTTTTGATTGAAGCGGACAGTCCTCAGAAAGGGCGGAGAGCCAGTCTGGAGCCGGGGCGGCTGCCATGGCTGGTAACAGAAATTCTGGAGAGGGCAGGAGACGGTGAAGAGTCGGGTCCAGCGGAAGAGGGAAAAAATCAGCTGACGGATCGGATAGAAGCACTGATTGCTCTGGCCAGAGAGGCAGAGGATACGGAGATGGTCAGCTGGCTGATGGATTACCGGCATGAACGGAAAGACGAAAAGCAGATTGGTGAGGTCGGCAGAGAAAATGCCGGGGGACAGGCGGCAGAGGATGGTTCTAAGGGCCGTCGGCGCAGAAGATTTGAACTGTAAACCAGCATGAAAGCTGCAGCAGAGAGAAATCATAAAGGACGGAGGCAAATATATGATCGATCCTACAAGACACAGGCAGCTCCAGGAGCTGGATGTAGTGGGACTGTGTACGCGGATTCTTCAGAATTCCAGAAATGAATTATATTTGAATATGCGCTATCTGGATCTTTCACTCAGCAGCCTTGGCTTTGAGATGGATCCGGCCTGTCGGGGGCTGGGAACAGATGGCTTTGTGATCTATTATCATGGAGAATATCTCTGTGATTTGTACCGGAGAGGCCGGGTGCTCGTGAATCGGGCATATCTTCACATGGTACTTCACTGTCTGTTTTGCCATATGGATACCATGGGCAGGCGGGATGGCAGGATGTGGAATCTGGCCTGTGATATTGCGGCGGAATCTGTGATAGACGGTCTTTATCTAAAATGCGTTCATATACAGACACCGCCCTTTCGGATGGACTGGTACGGGCGTCTGAGGCAGCGTCTGCAGGTTCTGAACGCAGAAGGCGTGTATAAGGCCCTGGAAGAAATGAAGCTGACAGAACGGCAGCTGGAGCGTCTGGAGGCGGAATTTCTGGTGGATGATCATCAGTACTGGCAGCTTCCGCCAGATGCGCCGAAAACAGGTGTTGTGCGGCAGAACCAGTGGAGCAATAACCGGGAGAAGCTTCAGACTGAAATGGAGACCATGGGAAACCGGCAGGATGAGGACACAAAAAGCCTTCTGGAGCAGGTGCAGGTGGAAAATAGAAGCCGCTATGATTATCGCAGATTTCTGCAGAAATTTTCTGTACTGCGGGAAGAAATGCTGGTGGATGAGGATTCCTTTGATTATGTGTTTTATACCTATGGTCTTTCCCTGTACGGAAACATGCCGCTGGTAGAGCCGTTGGAATCAAAGGAGGTCAGCCGGATTGAGGATTTTGTTCTGGTGATTGACACCTCCATGTCCTGTTCTGGAGATCTGGTTCGGCGGTTTCTGGAGGAAACCTACAATGTGCTGTGTCAGTCAGACAGCTATTTTAAAAAGACCAATATTCATATTATCCAATGTGATGATCAGGTGCAGCAGGACAGAAGGATCACCTGCCGTCAGGAGATGGAAGCGTATATGCAGGAGTTTTCGATTATCGGACAGGGCGGAACGGATTTCCGTCCGGCCTTTGAGTATGTAAATCAGATGCTTGGTCGGGGTGAGTTTCACCGGCTGAAAGGACTTTTGTATTTTACGGATGGAGAGGGGATTTATCCAGTAAAGCGTCCTGTGTATGATACTGCTTTTGTGTTTGTGAAGGAGCAGTATACGGACATTTCCGTCCCGGCCTGGGCCATGAAGGTAATTCTGGAGCCGGAACAGCTGTTGGAGATGAAACAGGAGAAACCTATAGAGATAGAATAGCAGGAGAAAAGAAATGAACATTAAACGTGCAAAGCAGGAAATAAAGGATACCATAGAGGCTTATCTGAAAAAGGATGAGTTTGGCTCCTATGTCATTGGATCCGTCCGGCAAAGACCTGTATTGTTGATTGGTCCGCCGGGAGTAGGAAAAACACAGATTATGGAGCAGATTTCCCAGGAATGCGGAATCGGTCTGGTGGCCTATACTATTACTCATCACACAAGGCAAAGCGCCATCGGTCTTCCTTTTATTGAGAAGAAAGAGTATGGAGGCAGAGAGTATGCAGTAACAGAATATACCATGAGTGAGATTGTGGCGGCTGTTTATAATAAAATCCAGCAGACTGGGCTGGCTGAGGGCATTCTGTTTATAGATGAGATTAACTGTGTATCAGAAACCCTTGCTCCGACCATGCTCCAGTTCCTTCAGGGAAAGACCTTCGGCAATCACCGGATTCCGGAGGGCTGGATCATCGTAGCTGCAGGAAATCCGCCGGAATACAATAAGTCTGTACGGGATTTTGATATTGTAACCCTGGATCGTATCCGCAGAATTGATGTGGAGCCGGATTTTGACGTCTGGAAGGAATATGCAGTAAAGGCAGACATTCATCCGGCAGTGCGGGAATATCTGAATATCCGCCGGCAGAACTTCTGTCAGATTGAAACAACGGTAGATGGGCGGCTTTTTGTCACGCCCCGGGGTTGGGAGGATCTTTCTCAGCTGATTCAGGTGTATGAGGAACTGGGGAAAAAGGCAGACCGGGAGCTGATCCAGGAATATATCCAGTTCCCCAAAATTGCAAAGGATTTTGCCAACTATCTGGAGCTTCATTATAAGTATAAAAATGATTATCAGGTAGAGCGGATTCTGGAGGGAGAAATTTCCGAAGCAGCAGTGGAAAAGCTGGAGCGGGCGGCCTTTGACGAGCGGATCAGTGTGGTAGGGCTTCTTCTCTCCGGACTGAATGAGGAGTTTCGCCAGGTAAGCCGGATGGGGCGGATTATGGCTATGCGGATGGAATGGATGAAGGAGCTGCACAAAAGCGGAGCTTTTGAAGGAAATGGCATTGAGGCCTTTGCAGCCATGACGGCAGAGTTTCAGGAGCAAATGGAGACGCACCTGGAGCAGGGGCTGATTTCCAGAATGGAATACCGTACCCGGCGGGCGGTGCTGGCGTATTTTGAGGAGGATCTGCAAAAGCTTCGTGCCGGAGATTTTGCAGATGGGACGCAGGTATGGGAAGCTCTGCGGGAAAATTTCGGGCAGGACAGTGACCGCTATGAGGATATGGCAGAGGCTGCCGGAGAAAAGTTAGAACATGCCTTTGATTTTATGGAGGCGGCCTTTGGGGGAAGCCAGGAAATGGTTTTGTTTGTAACGGAGCTGAATACGGGCTTCTACAGTATCGAGTTTCTGCAGGAATATGATTGTGAACGGTATTATCAGTATAATAAAAACCTGCTGTTCTCCAGAGAAGAGGAGCTGTTGGGGAAGGTTTTGGGACAGTAATGTGGAGAAAACAGAGAGCATGTGGAAAACACAAGGCAGCCGCCTGCTTTTTGTGGAAAACGAGAAGGGATAAGATATCAATATGAATGGATTGAGAACAGGAATCTGGTATCGGACGCTTCCCAGGCTGGATACGGAAGCGATGATGAACACAATGAAGGGCTGGGGCCCGGGAATCCTTGATTTTATAGTAAGACTTTTGATTGCTCTGCTGATTCTTTTTATTGCCAGCCGGATTGTGAAGATTATCAGCCGTATTATGAACAATGCCATGGAGCGGGCGTCCCTGGATGTGAATGTGATGCGGATGCTTACCACCTTGACCGAGGTGGCGATTTATACGCTGGCTGTATTTATTGCAGCTGACAATATGGGCATTCCTTCTGCATCGATTATTGCCCTGTTAGGTTCCGCAGGCCTTGCAATCGGTCTGGCGCTGCAGGAAAGCCTGAAAAATGTGGCAGGAAGTCTGATGATTATGATCAGCCGTCCCTTTGTTATAGGAGAATATATTATTTTTGGAGATATTGAGGGAACAGTTGTCAGTGTAGGACTGATTTATACAACACTGCTTACCGTAGATAATAAAAAGGTCACGATTCCCAATGGCAGCATTTCCAATGGAGTGGTAGTTAATGTAACCGGTCAGGAAAAACGGAGAGTCGATCTGGAAGTAGGGATTGGATATACCTCTGATATGAAGCTGGCCAAGGAGATTATGTACCGTCTGTTTGAAAATAATCCGCTGGTACTGAAGGAGGATGGGATCACAGCCTATGTAGGAAATCTGGGAGACAGCTCCGTGACTGTGGGAATCCGGGGCTGGACAAAAACAGCGGATTACTGGACTGTGCGCTGGGAGATGATTGAGCGCATTAAGGAGGAATTTGACAAGAACGGAATTGAAATTCCGTTTAACCAGGTAGATGTGAATGTGAGAGGGGCTTTCACCCCTCTGCAAGAGACAGCATCCAGTGAATCCAACCGCTGACAGTGGAGGAACGGCGTTTGTAGGTGCTCATGCTTTCTACCTTGTAAAGGCCGGACTGCTTCATGACAGAAACAATGGCTGAGGCGTCCGGCATGATGCCGGTTTCCAGATACAGGCGAAAGGTTTCCCGGAAAGGCCGATGCTTTAAAATGGCTTCGCAGAGAGCCAGCTGACGTTGGCGGTAGCCCAGGTTCATCATTTTTCTTCCCAGAGGAGTGAGAAAGTAGACAGGCCGGCGTCCGTCTCCGTAGCGGCGGTCAAGAAGACCGAGATACCGGGCTGCGTCGGTGTAGTAGCTGGTCTGCCGGATATCGAAGGCATATTGTTCTGTTACCTGATCCTGACTCAGCTCCTGGGCGGAGAGCAGCTCGCAAAGGTTAATGATTCGTTTCATGCTGTTTGCCTGAGGAAAGGAAATCTCCGGTTCCGGAACCGTATTTGTCCTCTGGAGTACCTCCTTTAAATCCTGAAGACTGATGGCAGTATCTTCTATGGAATAGTTTTTTTGTTTAACGAGAATCAGGGAATTGTAAGATTCCGGATTTTCAAATTTATATTCGTACAGGCTGAAAATTCCGTTGGAATAGACGAGAAAGATCGGCCTGATTTTTTTTGTCATCCGGCCAGACCAGGTACGGAATGGATAGTACAGCTGGCGGATCAGAAAATCCTCGGAAAGATCCCGCTTTGCCTCCAGAAGAGAGAGGCTGAAGGCGCTTTCAAAGGCAGCATCAATTTCAATCTGTGAATTATTGACAGAGACAGGAACAGGGAGCTGGGTTATACGGTTTTGAATATGAAAATCAAACTGTCCGGAACCCATCCGTCCGGAAACGGTAGGTAAAAGCCCATCCTCCTCCAGAAAATCTGCCAGCATTCCAGATGCCAGGGCGCAGTTGATGGCGATGGCTTCGCTGGGGATGTGATTGGCATTCAGGCTTTGAAGTCCTGAGGGGAGAGACAGATGGATGATGGAAGAGACTGGTTCCGGAAATGGCTGGTAGGCGTCAAAATGGGAAATGACATAATCGCCTCGGGAAATGGGAAGAATCGCCAGCTGATGTTCAGAAAAAATCTGCGGCAGATTGATCCGGTGATCAAATTTGGCCATAAGCCGCGGTTCCCGGTATTCTTTGATCTGCGCCGCAGAAATCACGAACTTTCCCTCCTGACGGATGTGGGAAAGAATATTATATTTTTCGAACAGAGCCTCCCAGGCCCGATCGTTCTGGCCTTTTGCTTTTTCACTCATGGGCTTACTCCTAAGCGGCAGAACCTGGAAAGTCCGGCTTACTGCCAGACCTGGCTCTGTGCAGCTTTTTCTTTTATTTGTAGTTTCTTACAACCACCTCGTCTACCTGCCCCCGCTTGGCTGCGTTGGAGTTGATGGCGCGTTTGGCCTTAACAATGGTGATATCATAGGCGGCATATTGTTCCCGGATAAAGTCTGTGGCTGAGTTGGAAAGCATAAACCGGATTCCCCGGCGATTCAGCTCATCACAGCATTCCCGAAGGCGAATCTGCTCCGGACGCCCAAAGCCGCCTTTGGCGTAGCCAGTGAAGTTGGCGGTATCAGAAACAGGGTCATAGGGCGGATCCAGATAGACAAAGGTTCCTTTTTTTACACTGGAAAGAACCTCGGCATAGTCCATGCTGGTAAAGGTCAGGCTGGCCTTCTGAAAGTAGGAGCTGACAGCCCGCAGGGTCGGCTCATTGATAATATTCGGGTTTTTGTAATGACCAAAAGGCGTGTTAAACTGTCCGGCATTGTTTACCCGGAAAAGCCCGTTGTAGCAGGTTTTGTTTAAATAAATAATCCGGGCAGCTCGATCCACAGGACTGAGCTGCTGGTATTTTTCCCGATCCCGATCCCAGTCTCGAACCTGATAAAAGTGTTCCGCCTCATTGGGGTGGGTTCCAAGGGCTTCAATCAGCTCGTCTACGTTGTCGCGGATTACCTCGTACATCTGAATCAGCTCGGAGTTGATGTCATTAACATGGGCAGTGTTGGGCTGAAGCTGAAATAAAACGGCGCCGCCTCCTAAAAAAGGTTCGCAGTAGGAGGAGACCCGTTTTGGAAACAGCGGTGTTAAATCATCTAAAAGCTGGCGTTTCCCGCCAACCCACTTTACAACAGGCGCAACAAGACGATTTTTTCGCATAATTTGCACCCTCTCTTTCTGAGTATATTACCCATACATTTTATCACAAGTCCGGAACAGCTTCAATAGAAAGAAGCGGCATTAGGGAAAGAAAGAGTCCATTGTATGTTCTGAGAAAATAAGGTAAAATATTAGAAAAGGAAATGTCGTCAGAAAGGATTTCATGTGGACAGATATAAAAAAATTATTATTACTGGGATAATCGGAGCAGTTCTTATTTGTTGGGGTTTTTTGTATTCCCAGGCAGACCGTAAAGGTTTACCAGAACGGGAGGCTGATACATTCTCTGGATAATGGAACTACGGCAGTGGGAAGGGTTCCGGGGAAGTTTTTTCATTTTGTAAAACTTTCCTAGGCCGAGAGCCAGGTTCTGGTTGAAAAATCCCTGTGAAGCCCATAAAATCAAGGCTTCACAAATTCTTCACAAAATAATTAGCACTCACCTCTTGACATGGCTAACAACATGTGTTATATTTCGTATAGAACAAGGAAATGCAAGAAATGCACATGTTCCGAAAGGAGGAACAGCTATGAATATTAATAAATTTACTCAGAAGTCTATGGAAGCGGTACAGAACTGTGAGAAATATGCCTATGAGTACGGAAATCAGCAGATTGAGCAGGAGCATTTGTTTTACAGCCTTCTGACTTTGGAGGACAGCCTGATTCTGAAACTGCTGACGAAAATGGGAATTTCCAAAGAGATGATTGTCAATGAGGCAGAGCAGAAGCTGGCGGGACTTCCGAAGGTAAGCGGCAGCAGTCAGGTATATATCAGCAGTGATCTGAACAAGGTGCTGATTCATGCAGAGGATGAATCGAAGGGCATGGGAGATGAATATGTATCGGTAGAGCATATTTTCCTGGCTCTGATGAAGTATGCAGACAGAACCTTGAAGGAGCTGTTCAGGCAGTACAGCATCAGCAGGGATTCGTTTTTGCAGGCCCTGTCTACGGTGCGGGGAAATCAGCGGGTGGTCAGTGACAATCCGGAGGCAACCTATGACACTTTGGAAAAATATGGATATGATCTGGTGGAGCGGGCCAGGGATCAGAAGCTGGATCCGGTGATTGGCCGTGACAGTGAGATCCGGAATGTGGTTCAGATTCTGTCCAGAAAGACAAAAAATAATCCTGTCCTGATTGGTGAACCTGGCGTCGGAAAGACGGCTGTCGTAGAGGGACTGGCTCAGCGAATTGTCCGTGGTGATGTGCCGGAGGGCTTGAAAAACCGCAGGCTGTTTGCCCTTGATATGGGTGCGCTTGTGGCAGGAGCCAAGTACAGGGGCGAGTTTGAGGAACGTTTGAAGGCAGTTCTGGAGGAGGTAAAAAAGAGCGAGGGGCAGATTATTCTGTTCATCGACGAGCTTCATACCATTGTTGGCGCTGGAAAGACAGAGGGTTCCATGGATGCCGGCAATCTGTTAAAGCCCATGCTGGCTCGTGGTGAGCTGCACTGTATCGGTGCGACGACTCTGGACGAATACAGAAAATATATTGAAAAGGATGCGGCTCTGGAACGTCGTTTTCAGCCGGTTCTGGTGGATCAGCCGACAGTAGAGGATACGATTTCTATTCTTCGTGGAATTAAGGATCGGTATGAGGTCTTCCACGGAGTGAAGATTACGGACTCTGCACTTGTTTCTGCAGCTGTTTTGTCGGATCGTTACATTACGGATCGATTCCTGCCGGATAAGGCCATTGACCTGGTGGATGAGGCCTGCGCTCTGATTAAGACGGAGCTGGATTCCATGCCTGCAGAGTTGGATGAGCTGTCCCGTAAAATTATGCAGCTGGAGATTGAAGAGACGGCTCTGAAAAAAGAGACGGATCATTTGAGTAAGGAGCGTCTGGAGACGCTGCAGAAGAATCTGGCAGAGCTTCATGAGGAGTTTGCAGGAAAGAAGGCACAGTGGGAGAATGAGAAATCTTCTGTAGACCGTTTGTCGGCTCTTCGTGAAGAGATAGAGCAGGTGAACCGGGATATTGCCACAGCCCAGCAGCAGTATGATTTGAATAAAGCGGCAGAGCTGCAGTATGGACGGCTTCCTCAGTTGCAGAAGGAGCTGGCGGCAGAGGAAGAGAAGGTGAAAACTCAGGATTTGAGTCTGGTTCATGAAAGTGTTACAGAAGATGAGATTGCCCGGATTATTTCCCGGTGGACAGGAATTCCTGTAAGCAAGCTGAATGAAAGCGAACGCAGCAAAATTCTGCATCTGGATGATGTGCTGCATAAACGGGTAGTAGGCCAGGACGAGGGCGTGGAGAAGGTAACAGAGGCCATTCTTCGTTCCAAGGCCGGAATCAAGGATCCTACCAAGCCGATTGGCTCCTTCCTGTTTTTAGGACCTACCGGCGTGGGAAAAACAGAGCTGGCCAAGGCTCTGGCAGAGGCGTTGTTTGATGATGAGAACAATATGGTCCGTATTGATATGAGTGAGTACATGGAGAAGCATTCGGTAGCCCGTCTGATCGGAGCGCCTCCAGGATATGTGGGCTATGATGAAGGCGGCCAGCTGACAGAGGCTGTGCGCCGGAAACCGTATTCGGTAGTGCTGTTTGACGAGGTGGAGAAGGCTCACCCGGATGTATTCAATGTACTGCTTCAGGTGCTGGATGACGGCCGTATTACAGATTCCACAGGCAAGACGGTGGATTTTAAGAATACGATTCTTATTATGACCTCCAACATAGGTTCTCAATATCTGCTGGATGGAATTGATGAGGCCGGACAGATTCGTTCGGAGGCAGAACAGATGGTAATGCAGGAGCTGCGCGCTCATTTCCGCCCGGAATTTTTGAACCGGCTGGATGAAACGATTTTATTTAAGCCGTTGACCAAAGACAATATCAGCCATATCGTAGATTTGATGGTGGCAGATGTAAACAGGCGTCTGGCAGATCGGGAGCTGAAGGTAGAACTTACAGACGGAGCCAAGAGCTTTGTTACGGAAAATGGATACGATCCCGCTTATGGCGCCCGTCCTTTGAGACGATACCTGCAGAAGCATGTAGAAACCCTAGCAGCACGGATTATCCTGGAAGGTAATATCAGCGAGGGACAGACCATTGTTATTGACAGTTCCCAGGATGGACAAAAGCTGATTGCTTATGTGGAGTAAGTGCTTTTTGGAGAAGGCTGCAGCAGACGGAAGGTGTCAGGTTATGGTTCACAGGCCTGACTGAAAATAGGTACAATGCCGATAAAAGACACAGAAAATTCACAGAGATGCGCTTGACATTCACGGAAATAAGCGTTATATTACGGATAGAACAAAAGGAAGGGATAAGAATTCAATGACCGGCATTGGTCGATGGATTTTCTTCCTCCGGATTTCCGGTTCCAGAAAAACAAGGTGATTTTGCATCAATAGAGAAGGAGAGATGACTTATGTTAATGCCTAGTATTTTTGGAGAAGATTTGTTTGACGATTTTATGAGTGATTTTCCGTTTTTCGATGATAAGGCGGAGCGCCGACTGGAGAAAAAGCTGTATGGCCGCCGAGGCAGAAATCTGATGAAGACCGATGTGAAGGAGACGGATACAGAATATGAGCTGGAGATGGATCTGCCGGGATTTACGAAGGACGAGGTTTCTGCCTCTGTGGAAAATGGTTATTTGACGATTACTGCGGCCAAGGGCGTGGATAAGGATGAGCAGGAAAAAGAAACCCACAAATATATTCGCAGAGAGCGTTATGCCGGAGCCTGCCAGCGTTCCTTCTATGTAGGTGAGGATGTGACAGAGGCGGATATTAAAGGTGAGTTTAAACATGGTATTTTGAAACTGCATATTCCGAAAAAGGAGGTTCAGCCAGCAGTGGAAGAGAAGAAGTATATTTCTATCGAAGGCTGACAGAAGCGCTGACAAAGCGCATTAGAGGAGAAGTCCTTTCAGGGGCGCCGGGTTGTCCGGCGCCCCGTTTTTGCGTTGACGCAGGGATGCATTTGTATTAAAATGAAGTCAGCCAAGAATCAGGCGAATCTACATTTTACGGGAGGATACTTTTGTGGATAAAAAACAGCTGGCAATTGAGAAGCATAAAGAATGGAAAGGGAAAATCGAAGTGATTTCCCGGGCGCCTGTAACCAACAGAGAGGAGCTGGCTCTTGCCTATACGCCTGGCGTGGCAGAACCCTGTCTGTTGATTGCCGAGGATGAAGAGAAGGCTTATGATTATACAAGAAAGGGCAACCTGGTTGCTGTTATCACAGATGGTACGGCAGTGCTGGGACTGGGGGATATTGGCCCTTCTGCAGGAATGCCGGTTATGGAAGGAAAGTGTGCTCTGTTTAAAACCTTTGCGGATGTGGATGCATTTCCTTTATGCGTGAATTCCAAGGATGTAGATACGATTGTGAATACGATTGCTTTGATTTCTAAGAGCTTCGGCGGAATCAATCTGGAGGATATTGCGGCGCCTCGCTGCTTTGAAATTGAGAAGAAGCTGAAAGAGGTTTGCGATATTCCGGTGTTCCACGATGATCAGCATGGAACTGCGATTGTTGTGGGAGCAGCTCTTCTGAATGCAGTGAAGGTGACCGGAAAAACCATGGGACAGCTGCGTGTGGTAATTAACGGCGCAGGTGCAGCCGGTGTTTCTATTGGAAAGCTTTTGATTGCTATGGGCTTTGGAAATATTATTATGTGTGATATTCATGGCATTATCTGTGAGGGTGATGAAAACTTAAATTCCGGACAGGAGGAGATTTCTCATATCAGCAACCAGAACAAGGAGCATGGAACTCTGGCAGATGCCTTAAAGGGAGCGGATATTTTTGTCGGCGTTTCCCGTCCAAATCTGGTAACAAAGGAAATGGTTGCGTCTATGAACCAGGGAATTGTATTTGCTATGGCAAATCCGGTGCCTGAGATTATGCCAGATGAGGCAAAGGCAGGCGGAGCGGTTGTTGTGGGAACTGGACGCTCAGATTATCCAAACCAGATTAACAATGTGCTGGTATTCCCGGGACTGTTTAAGGGAGTTCTGGCTGTGCGCGCGAGAGATATTACAGAGGGAATGAAGATTGCTGCAGCTCATGCTATTGCAGCAGTGATTCCGGAGGAAGAGCTGACGGCGGAGTATGTGATTCCGTCATCCTTTGATAAGCGGGTAGCCCTGGCAGTTGCCAATGCAGTGGCGCAGGAGGCTGTCAAAGAGGGAATCAATCGTGTGCCCTATGAGGAAATTGTGTAAGCTTACAGTTATTGTTGTCTGAGAGAATGTGATTGTTTTATTAATAGAAATGGAGAGGGAACTGTTGTTTTATGATTGATCGTGAAGCGACAGTTCTTTCTTTATTTTCTGGAATGGAATATAAAAATAATACATAAAAAGTGGAGCTGCCTTTCCCCCACAGAAAGCAGCTCCTCCGGTCACGAACAATAAACCGTACATTATACGCTGGTATCCCCATACCAATCTTAAGAAAATTAAGGATGTCGAAAAATCAACGTTCGCTTTTATTTCTTACATGGTATAATATACCATTTCTTTCTTTTTAAGTCAATGATATTTGTGCATATTTTATCAGAAAACTTCCCGATAAATCGACAAAGTGTGCAAAAAATACATAGGATTTTCTGGGAATCGAAGGAGGATTTTCGATAGAAACGCTAATTCTGTCTGCCTTTGGATAATTTGTCAGGAAGCGGTACATAATGAGCAGAGAGAATAATGCGAGAGGAGCAGAAGGCTATGGCATTTTCAAAACAGATGACAGAAAATCTGGAGCATTTTAAACAGATTCTTCAGACAGATAAAAATTTTGATGTAGTATATCGAGTAATTGATATAGCGGGGCGAAAAGGATGTCTGTTTTGTGTAGACGGATTTACTAAGGATGAGGTGCTGTTAAAGGTGCTGCAGTCCTGGTGGAGCATTCAGCCGGAGGATATGCCGGAGGATGCAGATGGGTTTTCCAAGAAATATATGCCTTATGGCGAGGTAGGAGTTCTGGAACAGGAGAAGGATGTGATTGTTCAGCTTCTGTCGGGAATTACCTGTATTTTTCTGGATGGATATGACAAATGCCTGACACTGGACTGCCGGACTTATCCGGCCAGAGGTGTAGGAGAGCCAGAAAAAGATAAGGTGATGCGGGGCTCCAGAGATGGATTTGTAGAGACTCTTATATTTAATACAGCATTGATCCGGCGAAGAATTCGGGATCCCAGACTTATAATGGAGATTTTGTCAGCAGGAGAAAGCTCTCATACAGATATTGCAGTCTGTTATATGGATGGGAGAGTAGATGAAAATCTTTTGAAAGGAGTGAAAAAGCGAATCCAGCAGCTTCATGCCGATGCGCTGACCATGAATCAGGAGAGTCTGGCAGAGGGAATTTATCCCTATAAATGGTATAACCCTTTTCCGAAATTCAAATTTTCAGAACGGCCGGATACAGCGGCAGCCTGTATTTTGGAGGGAAATATTGTCATTCTGGTGGACAATTCTCCGGCGGCTATGGTGCTACCGTCATCGGTATTTGATATTATTGAGGAGGCAGATGATTATTATTTTCCGCCGATAACAGGAACCTATCTGCGGCTTTCCAGAATGCTGACAGCTGTGCTTTCACTGTTTCTGACGCCTACCTGGCTTTTGATGATGATGCATCCGGAGGCGCTGCCGGACTGGCTGGAATTTACCAAGCTGGCGGATCAGACCTATGTTCCTCTGATTTTTCAGCTTCTGATTCTGGAATTTGCCATTGACGGTCTGCGGCTGGCGGCCATCAATACGCCCAATATGCTGACAACGCCTCTCAGTGTGATTGCTGGTATTGTGCTGGGGGAATATTCCGTAAAGTCCGGCTGGTTCAATTCAGAAACGATGCTGTATATGGCTTTTGTAACCATAGCCAATTACAGTCAGTCCAGTTTTGAACTGGGCTATGCTCTGAAGTTTATGCGGGTAATGATCCTGATTCTTACCAGTATCTTTGATGTATGGGGATACGGAGTCGGGGTAGTTTTATCCATATGTGCAGTTGTGTTTAATAAAACCATTGCAGGAAAAAGCTATATCTATCCTCTGATTCCTTTCCAGTGGAATGAGGTGAAGAAACGGTTTTTCCGCGGCCGCCTGCCCATGGAGAAAAAAGACGCCTGAAGCTATACAGGATATAAAATATCACGGTTAATGGTGCGGTACAGCAGTTCCCGCACCATTTGCGGATCCTGGGTCTGGCCAAGAATCCACATCAGCTTTGTGACAACGGCTTCCAGAGTCATGTCATAGGCTTCTAAAAGTCCGAATTCCTGTTTAATATTTTTCCCAATTTCATAGACGGACATATTGCTGCCTTCATTGGTGACCTGGGTTGTCATAACGAGGGTCTTTCCGGAGCGGACAAGCCGTTCAATGGCGCTGTGGAAATCTCCGGTTTCCCGGGCGGGAATACCGCCGACGCCGAAGGATTCAATAATGACGGCATCGTAATGTTCTGCCATATAATCAAGAACTCCGGCATCCATAGAAGGAATCAGCTTCAGCAGAGCCACCTTACTGTCCAGGTGGTGATAAAAGACTGCCGGGCCGGTAACATGATCCTTGTCGTCCAGATAGAAAATAATGTGGTCATCATGAATCACTGCCACATAGGGAAAATTAATGCTGGAAAATGCATTGTAGCTTTTGGTTCGTTCCTTTTTGGCGCGGGTTCCGGCAATAACCTTGCCGTCAAAGACAAGATTTACACCGTGGGCGCGGCTGCAGGAGGCAAAGCGCAGGCTGTCCAGCAGATTTGTTTTTGCATCTGTAATTTCCAGATCAATCGGTTTTTGGGCGCCGGTAATTACGATAGGCTTGGGTGAGTTCTGGATAAGGTAGGAAAGAGCTGCGGCGGTGTAGGCCATGGTGTCTGTACCGTGGCAGATAACAAAGCCGTCATACTGGTTATAGTGGTCCTCAATCGTGCGGGCTATAAGTAGCCAGTGCTCCGGCTGGATATTGGTGCTGTCAATGTTCAGGACCTGAATGGCATCAGCCTGACAAAAATGGCGGGCGTCAGGCACATAGCTCAAAAGCTCGTCTGAGGTAATCAGCGGCTTCAGCCCAGTTTCGCTTCGTTTGGAGGCAATGGTTCCGCCTGTGGCAATCATCAGAATCCGTTTATTTTCCTGGTTCATGGTATAGGGCTCCTTTGGGTAAATATTTCGAATGGGAAGGGAATGTCTCTTGTTTTTTGTCTGGAAGCATTGTAAACTGATAAAGAACTGTCTGAAAGTTTTTGCTTCGGACAGATTCATCATAATATTGTAACAGTTCAGCTTTGCATCTTCTTGCCCGTTTACAGCGGACAAGAGGCTTTAGGCGTCCGCCTTATGTGGATTCGGTCAGAAAAAATCTTATGAAAGCAAGCTTTCAACGAGTTTTTCTGACCGAATCCCCGCAAGTTTGAACTGTTACATCATATCACAGAAAATTGACGCAGAACAGAGGGATTTTCTGTTAGGCGCCAGAGGAAAGGATGGATAGGTATGGCAGGAATTCCCAAGGATCCGGTTATGTTGATGAGCTTTTTAAATACAAAGCTTCGTGATCGGTATTCGTCATTGGAGGAGCTTTGCCAGGATCTGGAGGCAGATCAGGCGGAGCTGGAAAAAAAGCTGGAAACTATAGATTACCGGTATGATGCTGGAAAAAATCAATTTGTGTAGAGGTTTGAAAGCAGGGCGAGAAGAGCAAGGCTCGAGAAGTGAAGATTTAAGAAGCAGAAGCTGTGAGAGCCGGGAATTGGCGAGAAGCAGTAAGCTGTGGAAGGAGAGAAGAGCAAGCCTCAATAAGCAAAAGCTGCGAGGAACGGGAATCGGCAGAGAGGAGTGGGGGAATGGAGTTTGCAGCAGAGATTTGGGGATGGCTTATGGAGCATCTTCTGTATATCAATCTGGTGTTATCCGTAGTGATTGTATTTTTTCAGAGGCGGGATCCCAAGGCCGTCTGGACCTGGCTGATGCTGCTGTATTTTATTCCTGTTTTTGGATTCTTTTTCTATTTGATTTTTGCCCAGGATTTCAGAAAAAGCAGAATGTTTCGGGTTAAGGAGGTCGAGGATCGGTTCCGGCGTCCTATCCGGACCCAGGAAGAATATCTGCGGCGGGTCGGTCCGTTTTCGAGAGATGAACTGGCGCAGGATTATTCAGATTTGATTTACTATAATCTGGAGCAGTCCGGCGCTGTGCTGACGGCAGCCAATCAGGTCAGGGTATTTACAGACGGAGAAGAAAAATTCGAGGATCTGCGGACGGAGCTGAGAAAGGCATCTCATTTTATCCATATTCAGTATTATATTATAAAAAATGACGAGCTTTTTGATTCGATTGTTCCCATATTAAAGGAGCGGGTTCGGGCTGGAGTGGAGGTCAGAATCCTTTATGACGGAATGGGCGGACGCTTTATGCCAAAGAGAAAATGGAAGGAGCTGGAGGCAGCAGGAATCCGCACAGCCTGCTTCTTTCCGCCGGTGCTGGGGCGGTTAAATCTCCGCGTGAATTACAGAAATCACAGAAAGATAGTTGTAATTGACGGTCATACAGGCTATGTAGGCGGTTTCAATGTGGGAAGGGAGTATCTGGGGCGGGATCCCAAGTTTGGATACTGGCGGGATACTCATCTGCGGATTACGGGAGATGCGGTGATCAGCCTTCAGATCCGTTTTGCTTTGGATTGGAATTATGCAGCGGGAGAGAATCTTTTTAAGCAGATTCGTTATTTTATGGATCAGCGAACCCTCTTTTATGGGATAAGGGCAGAGAAGGCGGATGGTATGCCGGTTTGTCCTGCCTGGGAGCCTCTGGGAATTCAGATCATTACCAGTGGACCGGACTCCTCTAACCGGCAGATTCGTGACAACTATCTTCAGTTGATTCACAGAGCACGCCATCATATTTATATTCAGACACCTTATTTTGTTCCGGATGACGCAGTGCTGAGCGCTCTGAAAATGGCAGCCGGCTCCGGTCTGGATGTACGGGTTATGATTCCCTGTAAGCCGGATCATCCCTTTGTTTACTGGGCCACTTATTCTTATATCGGTGAGCTGATAGGGGCCGGGGCCAGATGCTATACCTATGAAAAAGGCTTTCTTCATGCAAAATGTCTGATGACAGATGGCCGGGTTAGCTGCTGCGGTACTGCCAACATGGATATTCGCAGCTTTGAGTTGAATTTTGAGGTCAATGCTACGATTTATGATGAGAATACGACGGAAACTCTGGAGGAGGCGTTTTTAAGGGATCTGGATGATTGCCGTGAGATTACAAAGGAGGTTTATGCATCCAGAAATCTCTGGATTCGAATTCGTGAGCAGGGCTGCCGTCTGCTGTCACCTCTTTTATAAAGGTAACTGCCCCGACCTGAACTGTTACTTATAAAGAATAAAGAGCAGGTATAGGAACGGGATTTTGGGGGCAGACTGTTGTTATGGAATATTTGAATGTTTTAAAAGAACTGCCCGGTAATTTTATGAAATGCGGCATTGCAGGCTGGTGCCTGGAGGTGATGTTTACCTCTGTAGAATCAGTGCTGGCCAGGGACTGGCGGCTTATGGGAAGAACCTCTCTTCTGATGTTTCCTATTTATGGCTGCGGCGCCTTTCTGTCTCCTGCGCTGAAGCTGATTGATTTCTGGATTGGGGATCAGAAGGTCAGCCTTCCGGAACAGCTGATTCGCCATGGTATGATTGACATGGTGCTGATTTTTACAGCGGAATACATTTCCGGTGCCTGGCTGAGGGCGAGAGGAATGTGTCCCTGGGATTACAGCGCAAGCCGCGCCAGTGTCAACGGTCTGATCCGTCTGGATTTTGCGCCTCTGTGGTTTGCCACAGGATTGTTGTTTGAACAAATTACAAAAAAGAGAAGCAAATGACTTGTTTTTGCTTCTCTTTTTTTATATACTGGAAAAATAAACAATCTGTCGAGGAATGGATCAAATGACGGCGGCAGGACAAAAAGAAAATGACAGGAACGTCAGAAGAAGAGGTAAGACATGATACGATTTATTTTAGTGGCTCTGCTGGTTGTGGGATTTCTGATTTTCAGTATTCCCCTGCTTTTGTGGGAAAATCACGTAGGGAAACAGGATCCGGAGAAGCAGCAGGCGCATAGCCTGAAGATCGTGCAGGCGATGTTTCGTCTGATTCTGCGTATCAGCGGAGTGCAGGTTACAGTCAGGGGGCAGGAGCGGATTCCGGAAGGCCCGGTACTTTATGTAGGAAACCACCAAAGTTATTTTGACATTCTTGTGGGATATACCACAGTTCCTACCCTGCTGGGCTTTGTTGCGAAGAAAGAAATGGAACGTTATATTTTGCTGAGAGACTGGATGCGGAATGTAAACTGTCTGTTTCTGGACAGAACGGACATTAAAGCAGGAATGAAGACGATTCTGGATGGAATTCAGAAAATAAAAGCAGGAATTTCTGTGTGGATTTTCCCGGAGGGAACGCGCAATATCAATGAGGATGTGACAGAGCTTCTTCCTTTTAAGGAGGGAAGCCTGAAAATTGCGGAAAAGGCAGGCTGTCCCATTGTTCCGGTAGCCATTACCGGCACCTCAGAGGTTTTTGAGAAGCATATTCCTTTTATCCGCCGTTCTCAAGTGACGATTGAATTTGGAGAGCCGTTTTATGCAAAGGAGCTTCCTCTGGAGGAAAGAAAGCATGCAGGGGCCTACACGCGAAATAAAATTATAGAAATGCTGAAGGCGGAGCAGCAGATTCGGAGGTCTGGAAAATAGTGGATTTACTGGAGTGCAGAAAAGAACTGGACGGGATTGACCGGCAGATAGTAGAACTGTTTGAAAAAAGAATGGAAATCTGTGGACATGTGGCAGAATCTAAGCTGGCATCAGGAAAAGCCGTGTATGACGGTGAGCGGGAAAGGCAGAAGCTGGAGGCCGTAGAGGCGATGGCCCATGGAGATTTCAACAGAACGGCAGTGACAGAGCTGTTTTCACAGATGATGACCATCAGCAGAAGGTATCAGTATAAGCTGCTTGAGGAAGGCGGAAAAAGTGAGGATCTGGGCTTTCGCAGGGTAGAAGGTCTTCCTGCCGAAGGGGCCAGAATTGTATATCAGGGCGTGGAGGGCGCTTACAGCCATGGCGCTGCCCTTCAGTATTTTGGAGAAGAAGCAGATGTGTACCATGTGGAGCATTTTGGAGACGCTATGGAGGAGGTTCAGGCAGGACGGGCAGATTTTGCAGTTCTTCCCATTGAGAATTCCTCTGCGGGGGCAGTTGTGGATTTGTATGACATTCTGACCCGCTATTCCAATTCGATTGTGGCAGAGACATTTCTTCCAGTAAATCACGCTCTTTTGGGAACAGCAGAGGCTGAAGAGGAGCAGATTAAAACTGTATACTCTCACCCTCAGGCGCTGATGCAGAGCTCAGAATACTTAAACAGTCATAGAGACTGGAAGCAGATCAGTATGGAGAATACGGCAGTGGCTGCCAGAAAGGTTCTGGAGGATGGAGATCCCACACAGGCGGCAGTTGCCAGCGAGATTGCCGGAAGACTGTATGGATTAAAGGTGTTAAAACCATCGATTCAGAACAACAAAGGAAATACCACCCGGTTTGTGATTCTTGCCAGAGAACAGGTATATCGCCGGGATGCAGGAAAGATCAGCATCTGTTTTGAGCTTCCTCACCGCAGCGGTACTCTGTATAATATACTGGGTCATTTTATTTTCAATCATGTCAATATGGTTATGATTGAATCGCGGCCTATACCGGGACGGAACTGGGAGTATCGGTTCTTTGTGGATATCGAGGGAAATCTGGAGGATGCGGCAGTAAAAAATGCATTGAAGGGCATTGGAGCCGAGGCGCTGAATTTGAGAATCCTTGGAAATTATTGAGAAAAACTGAACATTTGAGACAAAGGAAAAATCCAGGGAAATATTACAGAAGCGAGGATGCCTCTGAATATTTAACCTGGATTTTACGCAAATTTTATGTTTGTTTTGTATATTGAAAAGAAGCAGCAGGTTTTGCGAAAGAGCCTGGGCAGGAGGAACAGACAGAGAGGAGTGAGGGGCTATGGTACGAACATTTGCAGCGATTGATGTAGGGTCATTTGAACTGGAGATGGGAATTTATGAGATTTCTGAAAAGACAGGCGTCCGTTCCATTGATCATGTGAAGCATATGATTGCTCTGGGAAAGGATACATTTGAGGACGGGAAAATCAGCTACCAGATGGTAGAGGAAACCTGCCGGGTTTTGAAGGATTTTGCATCCATTATGAAGGGATACCAGGTAAACGAGTATCGGGCTTATGCCACAACGGCTATGCGGGAGGCAAAAAACAGTCAGATTGTGCTGGAGCAGATCCGGGTCAGGACGGGAATCCAGGTAAAGGTACTGAGCAATTCGGAGCAGCGATTTATCCGCTATAAAGCGATTGCGATCAAGGCCTCGGAGTTTCAGAAGACCATCCAGAAGGGAACAGCGATTGCAGACGTGGGATTTGGCAGTATGCAGGCATCGGTTTTTGATAAGGATTCCCTGATTTCTACTCAGAACCTGCCTCTTGGCGTTTTAAAGCTGCGTCAGATTCTGACTCATGCAAAACTGTCGGCTCAGGCAGAACAGTCTCTTGTTATGGAGCTGATTGATAATGAGCTGTTGACCTTCCGAAAGATGTATTTAAAGGATCGGGAAATCAAACATCTGATTGCAATTGGAGATCCGATTCTGACCATGTATTACAAGCTGAATGGAATTACCCGCAGCGATCGTCTGACAGCAGAAAAGTTTAACAGCTTTTTTGAGTGGATGCGCACCAAAACCCGCGCCCAGCTGGAGGATGCCTTTGACGTAAACGGAGAATATGCATCTATGATGTTTCCTACAGTAGCTATTTACAAAAGAATGCTGGAGGTGACCGGGGCGGAGATTCTCTGGGTTCCGGGTATTCGTATGGCAGACGGGACAGCGGCAGAGTATGCAGAAGAAAAAAAGCTGATTCGGTTTGAACACAATTTTTCCAATGATATTATTGCGGCTTCCCGGAATATGGCAAAGCGGTACAAATGCCATATGCCCCATATTCAGGCTGTGGAGCTGGCGGCACTGAAGGTATTTGACAGCCTGAAAAAATATCACGGACTGAAGGAGCGGGAACGTCTGCTGCTTCAGATCGCAGCAGATCTTCATTCCTGTGGAAAGTTTGTAACCATGCGGGACGCTACGGAATGTGCTTATAATATTATTATGGGTACGGAGATTATTGGCCTGTCTCATGTGGAGCGGGAAATTGTGGCGAATGTGGTAAAGTATCATATTCAGAAATTCCGATACAATGAGGTGGAGCTGCAGGCAAGACCGTCAAGGGACAGTCGTCTGGCCAATCCGGAAAATCTGCCTTTGATCATAGGAAAGCTGACAGCGATTCTTCGTCTGGCTAATTCTATGGATCGGGGACATGCGGGAAAGCTGTCTGACTGCCGTTTAAGCGTAAAAGGAAACATGTTGGTGATTTCCACGGAATATGATGGTGATGTAACGCTGGAAGCCATGTCTATTGCGGAAAAGGGGGACTTTTTTGAGGAAATTTTTGGCATTCGTCCAGTGTTAAAACAGAAAAAGAGGGTATAAAATATGGCTGATACAGGATTAAATTATCTGGATTCAAAAAATTATGTAAATCGTGAGCTGAGTTGGCTGGAGTTTGATTTTCGTATTTTGAATGAGGCCCGGGACAAGTCTATTCCGCTGTTTGAGCGGCTGAAATTTCTAAGCATTACGGCGTCAAACCTGGATGAGTTTTTTATGGTTCGGGTGGCGTCTTTGAAGGATATGGTACATGCAAAATACAAAAAGACGGATATTGCAGGTCTGAGACCGGAGGAGCAGCTGGAGTTGATCGGAGAAAAGACCCATGAGCTGGTGGCGCTTCAGTATTCCACCTACAATCGTTCTCTGCTTCCGGCTTTAAAGCAGCAGGGACTTCAGATTGTTTCTGAGCATGAAGAGCTGACAGAGAAAGATGGAAACTTTGTGGATCGTTTTTTCCACGACAATGTCTACCCGGTGCTGACGCCGATGGCCGTGGATTCTTCCCGTCCATTTCCTCTGATTCGCAATAAGTCTCTGAATATTGCAGCTCTGGTACAGAAGAAAAATGGAGCGGATGGGCTGGAGTTTGCCATGGTTCAGGTTCCTTCCGGCCTTCCCCGGATTGTGGAGCTTCCTGCGGATGGAAACGGGGAGCGCCGGGTGATTTTGCTGGAAGAGATTATTGAACGAAATATGAAGGAGCTGTTCCTGAATTATAATATTGTGTCTGCTCACCCCTTCCGGATTATGAGAAATGCAGATTTTACCCTGGATGAGGAGGAGGCAGAGGATCTTTTGGAGGAGATCCAGAAGCAGCTGAAGAAGCGCCAGTGGGGCGAGGTTATCCGTCTGGAGGTAGAGGAAAAGGTTGACAAACGCCTCTTAAAGATTCTGAAACGGGAGCTTTCTGTAGGAAACGATGATATTTATGAGATCAACGGTCCTCTGGATCTGACGTTTTTGATGAAAATGTACGGGATGAGCGGATTTGATGAGCTGAAAACGCCGTCTTATACGCCTCAGCCGATACCGGCTTTTATGAATGATGATGATATTTTTACCAATATGCGGAAGGGGGATATTCTTCTGCACCATCCCTACCAGACCTTTGAACCGGTGGTGGAGTTTGTCCGTCAGGCGGCAAAGGATCCGGATGTGCTGGCGATTAAGCAGACCTTGTACCGGGTAAGCGGCCATTCCCCCATTGTGGCGGCTCTTGCCGAGGCAGCGGAACGGGGAAAGCAGGTTTCGGTTCTGGTGGAGCTAAAGGCCAGATTTGATGAGGAGAATAATATTAACTGGGCAAAAAAGCTGGAGAAGGCGGGCTGTCATGTTATTTATGGTCTGGTAGGACTGAAAACGCACTGTAAGATTACGCTGGTGGTTCGCCGGGAGGAGGACGGTATTCGCCGTTATGTCCACCTGGGAACGGGAAACTACAACGATTCTACGGCAAAGCTGTATACAGACTGCGGTCTGATGACATGTCATCCTCAGATTGGCGAAGATGCTACTGCTGTTTTCAATATGCTTTCCGGATATTCAGAGCCGCCGACCTGGAATAAGCTGGCGCTGGCTCCTTTGTGGCTGAGAAGCCGCTGTATCCGGATGATTAAGCGGGAAGCGGAGCATGCCCGGGCAGGAAAGCCGGCCCGGATTATGGCAAAGATGAATTCACTTTGTGATAAAGAGGTGATTGCAAATCTGTATGAGGCCTCCTGCGCTGGTGTGAAGATAGAACTGGTTATCCGGGGTATCTGCTGCCTGAAGGCGGGAATTCCTGGTCTCAGCGAGAATATTACGGTGCATTCTATTGTGGGAAATTTCCTGGAGCATGCCCGGATTCTTTATGTGGAAAATGACGGCAGTCCAGAGGTATATATGGGAAGCGCAGACTGGATGCCCAGAAATCTCGACAAGCGCGTGGAGATTATGTTCCCGGTAGAGGATCCGGAGTTAAAGAAACAGGTAATCCATATCCTTCAGGTTCAGCTGGAGGATAATGTAAAGGCTCATGTGCTGCAGCCGGACGGAACCTATGAAAAGATTGACAAGCGCGGAAAGGTTCTGGTGTGTGCACAGGAGCAGTTCTGTGAGGAAGCCATTGCCATGGCAAAAAAAGCGGCGGAGGAAGCCGGCCATGATGTGCACAATACCAGAGTATTTGTGCCGGCTGAGGCATAGGAAATAATATAAAGCGTTATGGGGGCAAAAGAGAAGCCTGCCTGCTCTAAAACAGAGCAGGCAGGCTTCTCTGCTTTAGCCTTGAAGATCTCTTGCAGAAAAAACGCGGAAAATGGGAATTCTTACACCTTTTGTCAGAAAAAAGTAAGGCATAAACCTGTATTTTATGTTACACTTATGAATAGAGTGAAGCATCGGGAAACAGCAGCTTCTGCAGATTCCCGCATACGGACAGAGAAGAATCACACAAGGAGGAAGCCAATATGGCAGAGACTAATATTCTGGTAGTTGATGATGAGCAGGAGATCGCGGATCTGGTGGAGATCTATCTGGTCAGCGATGGATATAAAGTATTTAAGGCGTCCAACGCCCAGGACGGGCTGGCAATTTTGGATAAGGAGGACATTCATCTGGTCCTTCTGGACATTATGATGCCGGGGATGAATGGTCTGGAGATGTGCAAGAAGATCCGGGAAACCAACAATATTCCCATTATTATGCTGAGTGCCAAGTCTACGGATCTGGATAAGATTCTGGGACTGGGAACAGGGGCAGATGACTATGTAGTAAAGCCATTTAATCCGCTGGAGCTGACTGCCCGGGTGAAATCCCAGCTGCGCCGTTATACCCAGCTGAATCCCAACAGCAATGTCCATGAAAGCTCCAAAAATGAGATCAGCATTCGTGGGCTGACGATTAACAAGGACAATCATAAGGTAACGGTTTATGACGAGGAGATTAAGCTGACGCCCATTGAGTTTGATATTCTGTATCTGCTGGCTTCCAATGCAGGAAAGGTATTCAGCACCGATGAAATTTTTGAAAAGGTGTGGAATGAGAAGGTTTATGAGGCCAACAATACAGTTATGGTACATATCCGCCGTTTGCGGGGCAAGATGAAGGAGGATGAGCGCCAGGACAAGATTATCACCACAGTGTGGGGGGTAGGATACAAAATTGAAAAATAAGAATCAGGCTCCGGGAAAAAATGATTTAAGACACAGATACCACACCCGGATTATTGCAAATGTAGTGTACAGCGCTCTGGTGGCTTTTCTGGTGGAGATATTTCTGGTGACGAATATTTCCATGCTGGCCGGATATGCAGAGGAGGCCCGGTGGAGCAATGCGTTTTTGTCTATGGCAAATCGCTTTGATACTGTGATTGTTCTGGGCTATGTACTGGTGGGGATTGTGATCTTTGCTGTGACTTTTCTGATTCTCCAGGAGAAATCCATTGCCTACATCAGCAGAATCTCAGATGCTGTTACCAGTATTTCTGAAGGAGATTTGAATACTACGGTGGAGGTTCTGGGAGATGATGAGTTTTCTTCTATGGCGTCCAGTCTGAATAAGATGGTGGAGGATATCCGCTGGCTGATGGACAAGGAGCGGGAGTCAGAGCGGACGAAAAATGAGCTGATTACCAATGTGGCGCACGATCTCAGAACGCCTCTTACATCGATTATCGGATATCTGGAGCTGCTTTCCGGAAAGGTAGAGCTGCCGCCGGAGATGCAGAAAAAATACATAGACATTGCATACAGTAAGGCAAAGCGGCTGGAAAAGCTGATTGAGGATCTGTTTGGCTTTACTAAGATGAATTATGGCAGACTTTCTATGCATGTGTCGCAGGTGGATATTATCAAGCTGTTAGGACAGCTTTTGGAGGAATCCTATCCGAATTTTGCAGATAAGGGACTTTCTTACGAGCTGCAGAGCAATGTTCCGGCCAAGGTTATTACAGCTGACGGCAATCTGCTGGCCCGCCTTTTTGACAACCTGATCAACAATGCCATTAAGTACGGAGCTGACGGCAAGCGGGTGATGGTGAAGGTTGCGGCAGGGCCGGAGACGGTGACGGTATCTGTGACCAATTACGGATATGTAATTCCGGCAGAGGAGCTGCCTCTGATTTTTAACAAGTTTTACCGCGTGGAGCAGTCCCGTTCAACTCATACAGGAGGAACCGGGCTGGGGCTGGCCATTGTAAAAAATATCGTAGATATGCACGGAGGTACCATTGACGTGAAAAGTGATTTGAACGGTACAGTATTTACTGTAACGCTTCTGGTTAATTTTGATGTAAACAAAGAGCATTTCGGAAAGGCCGGGTGATGAATTTGAGACGCCGCATTCGAAATTCTCAGGAAGAAAGAAACTTTTCAGTCAGAACATCGAAGGCAGGATGGGCCGCCAGGGGGGCGGCTGTTCTGCTGGCTGGTGGGCTGGCTTTTTGTGCTTTATATATGACGGAAACAGCCATGGCAGCGCCGGAAACAAAGGCAGCTGAAGCGGGCACGGCGGGCCGGGAACTGCCGGAAGTAAGTGGCATGGCGGCTCAGGACAGGCAGGAACTGCCGCAGGTAACTGGTGCAGCAGGAAGAGAATCTGACAACAGCAGAGGGGAGGCAAAGCTTTCTCTGGAGGTCAGCTATGGCTATGGAAATAATGCTAAGGGCGGACGATATCTTCCAGTGGATGTGGAGCTTTCTAACAGCGGAACAGAAGCCTTCTCTGGAATGCTCCAGGCAAAAACGATGGAATCAGACGGTACGGTGTACCAGTACGAGTATCAGGTGCAGGCTGGAGCTGGAGAGGTGATGAGTGCCAGGTATTATATTCCCTTGGGAACCGGCGGGGATCAGATCCTTTTCACTGTTTCAGGAGAAGAGGGAAAAACGCTGGTGTATAAGCCTGTGAATCTGAATGTAAGCAGGGATGTGCCGGAAATGTATATCGGCCTTCTGTCGGATGATCCGGGAGAACTGTCGTATCTGGACGGAGCAGGAATCAATTACAGTACCCTGAGAACCAGAACCTTTGAGCTGGATGAAGCCGATTTTCCGGAGGAGGAGATTGGTCTGGATCTTCTGGACGTTCTGGTCGTAAATGACTATAAGCTTCGCAATCTTTCAGAAAAACAGATTGCGGCGATTATGTACTGGGTACATGGCGGCGGCGTACTGATTCTGGGAACAGGAGAGCGGGTGGACGATACTCTGGGGCGGTTTGCACCGGAGCTGCTTGACGAGTCTTATGGGGCCCCGAATCTGCGCCATATTAATCTGGGGGAGAATTTTGCTCTGGATGAGCCGGGGGCCGGAATGCTGGCGGTTTCCTGTGTGGATGTTTCTCTTCACGGGGGCAATGTGATTCTTTCCAGCAGCGGTTTTCCGCTTCTTACAGCAGCGGCCAAGGAACAGGGAATCATTGCTGTGGCAGCCTTTGATCTGGGGGATATCGGAGCGTTTTGTGAGAAAAACTCATCCTTTCTTGATTTTATGTTTACCAGTCTCCTGGGAGAAAACAGGATTAACCGTCTGGCAGAGCTGGTATACAGCGGCAATTCTGATCGATACTGGTCTGTGCAGACGCTGATTGATACTGGCGATGTAGATAAGCTGCCGAATCTGTTTTTATATATGGCAGTGACGGCCATATATCTGGTTTTGCTGGGGCCGGGCCTGTATCTGTTTTTGAAAAACTGGGATCTGCAGATCTATTATCGGCGGGGGGTGCTGGTTCTTTCGCTGGTATTTGCAGGTATTATTTATATGATGGGTATTTCCACCAGATTCCGTTCTACATTTTTTACTTATGCATCGATCCGTGATGTGACCAGCGATTATGTTATGGACACTACTTATGTCAATGTAAGAAATCCCTATAACCGTCCTTATTATGTGGATTTGGCTCCGGAGTATTCGGTTCTTCCCATTACCAGCAGCTATTGGGGCGGATATGGCAACTGGGAGGAGCTGACAGCGGAAACTCCCTGGCAGACTGAAATCGTAGCTACAGAGGAGCATGTTCGGATTCAGGGACAGAACATTCCGGCCTTTACCTCCCGGTATTTCCGGCTGGAGAACAAGTCGGACAATGTGGAGCAGATTGGATTTGACGGAACGGTGGATTATTTTGAAGGGGAAATCGGAGGAAGCGTGACCAACCATTTCCCGTTCCCTGTAGAGAATGCGGCAGTAATGCTGTATGGAAACATGGTGCTGTTAGGCCATATGGAGGCGGGAGAGACAAAAAATCTGGCAGATTATGAGCTGATGCGGTTCCCGCTGGGCAATTCCTACGTGGTGGCTGACCGGATTACCGGAGAGCGGGATTTTGGCGCAACGGATATTAACAATAAAGAATATCTGCTGGCTATGGAGCGGTCAAATCTGCTGAAGTTTTACATGGACAACTATCTGACCGGTTATACGGCAGATGCGCGGCTGATTGCATTCAGCAGTCAGAAGGAGGAAACTCTGTTTTTGAAGGACAAGGCGGCGGAAACCTATGGAGTTACCATGCTGACGTCATCGATGGAGGTCAATGCATCCAGAGATCGCTCTCTGTATCGGTCTGTGTTGATGAAGGAGCCAAAGGTAGTGAGTGGAAGCTATGATTCCGCTGTTAATTCCATGGCGGGTATGGAGCCGCTGACGCTGGAGTATCAGCTGGGTGAGGATATAGATGTAGAGAGCCTGACTTTTGAATCTGTTAATGAGGAATTTCTGGAGGCAGACAGAAACAGCTTTACTGATGCGTTTACCGGAAGTATTTATTTTTATAATTACGGAACGGGTAATTTTGATTTAATGGAGCTGGAGGGACAGACGCTGGATGTGGAGGAGCTTCGCCCCTATTTGTCTCCGGGAAATACGCTGACTGTGCGGTATGTATATGACGGCATTGCAGGCTACAATGATCTGCAGCTTCCGATGCCGATGGTTGCAGGGAGGGAACGCTGATGCTGAAAATCAGAAATCTTCGGAAGGCATATGGAGGATACCATGCCTTAAACGGACTGGATATGGAGATTGCTGACGGGGCGCTCTATGGCTTTGTAGGGCCGAACGGAGCGGGAAAGACTACTGCGATCCGGATTATGACAGGACTTTTGCGAGCCGACAGCGGAACTGTAGAGATAGACGGAATGGACGCAGCCGCAGATCCCTATGGCCTCAGAGAGAAAATCGGCTATGTGCCGGATTCCTTTGGGGTATATGACAATTTGAAGGTGTCTGAGTATATGGAGTTTTTCGCTGCCTGCTACGGTATGGAGGGCTTTCAGGCAAGAAAACGTTCCAGTATGCTGCTGGAACAGGTAGGACTGGGGGAAAAGGCAGACTTTTTTGTTGAAAGCCTTTCCCGGGGAATGAAGCAGCGTCTTGGGCTGGCCAGAGCTTTGCTCCACAATCCGTCGCTGCTGATTATGGATGAGCCTACCAGCGGGCTGGATCCCAGAACCAGGATCGAGTTCCGGGGAGTTGTCAGAGAACTGAATGAGCAGGGAAAAACCATTCTAATCAGTTCGCATCTGCTGTCAGAGCTGTCGGAGCTTTGCAGTCACATTGGGATTATTGAAAGCGGGAAAATGGTAATCAGCGGAAGCATGACGGAGATTGTAGAGCGGATTCAGACCTCTAGACCGGTGATGATTACGATTCACAAAAATATGGAAACAGCGCTGAGGGTATTAAAGGAGCATCCGCTGGTGCGGACAATTACCGTAAAGGATAGAAGTATTATGGCAGGTTTTACAGGAAGTGCCGGACAGGAAAGTGAGCTTTTGCGGCAGCTGGTTGAGGCGGACGTTCAGGTTCTTGGCTTTAGCCGGGAGCCTGGAAGCCTGGAAGCAGTTTTCATGGAAATTACAGATGATCAGAAAGAAAAGGTGGTGTTGTCCTATGAAGACGAATCCGGTTTATAAGCGGGAGATTATGGTCAGCGCCAGAAGCATTCGTCTGGCTTTGGTTCTTCTGGTTTTTAACGGAATTCTGGCTCTGGTTGCCCTGCTGAATATGTATTCGACTCTGGCACAGGTTCGGCTGACTGCAGAGGTGCAGTATACCAGCTTTCTGGATTTGTATCTGTTTGTGGCTGCCCTGGAGTTTATGATGCTGATCTGTATTATGCCGGCCATAACGGCAGGAAGTATCAGTGGAGAACGGGAGAGAAAAACGCTGGAGCTGATGATGGCTACGAAAATGCGCCCATGGGAGATTGTAGTGGGAAAGCTGATGGCAGCTTTGAGCACTATGGCTCTTTTGGTGGCATCCAGTTTTCCGGTTCTTGCCATGGTATTTGTATATGGGGGGATTACCCTGGCGGATATTCTGATTCTTCTGCTGTGCTTTGCGGCAGCAGCCCTGCTGGTTGGCAGTCTGGGTGTGTGCTGCTCTGCCCTGGCGAGCCGCACAACGATTGCGACAGTGGCAACCTACGGAATTACAGCAGTTGTAATGGCAGGAACCTGCGCAGTTAATTATTTTGTCTGGTATATGAGAAGTATGCGGCTGGATGCGTATCTGGCATCTGTAGGACAGGCGGTGATTCAGAGGGGCTCTGGCGGCTGTCTTTATCTTCTGCTGGCCAATCCGGCAGCAACCTTTCTTTTGATTATCAGTCGTCTGACCGGACGGGAACGGGTATCAGTCAACGCAGGTCAGTGGTTTGGAAATGAAATGGAGGGAGCGGTAATTACCCACTGGGCATCCGTCAGTCTGGTCGTTCAGATTGGACTGGCAGCTCTTCTGATTTGGATTGCCATTCGGGCAATTTCGGAAAAAAAGAAGTAAAGAAACGGTAATGCCGTTGCTATGTAGCGGAAAATCAGGTATAATAAAATTTGAAAAAATGGTAACAAGACGGATTATAACTGTTTGGGGCCTTTTTGTTCTTTCTGGTACTCTGATTGTCAGAAGGTGGGACTTCGAACGGTTTCGTTCAATGTGAGGGGGGTGCTTCATGGATAAGGTTTTGTATGATATGATGGATTGGGCAGGGATTGAAGAGATTGTTTATTCAGAGGCCGCGGAGCCGGGACGCCTTTTGGGGCCGCATATGACAGATGCGGGATTTCTGGTTCAGGCATTCATTCCCAATGCACAGGCTGTGACAGTGAAGATAACAGCCGGAGGAAAAGAGTATCCGATGGAGCAGCAGGACGAGGCGGGATTTTTTGCAGTTCTCATACCGCGGAAGAATCAGGCTGCCTATACGCTTCTGATTACTTATGACAATGGGACAATAGTGGAAACACACGATCCCTATGCCTTTGCATCTCAGTATACCGAGGCAGAACTGAAAAAGTTCGAAGCAGGTATTTTCTATGATGTATACAAAAAAATGGGTGCACATCCCATGGTGATAAACGGGGTATCCGGAGTCAGCTTTTCTGTGTGGGCTCCCTGCGCTATGCGTGTAAGCGTAGTGGGCGATTTCTGTCAGTGGGATGGACGACGTTACCAGATGAACCGTCTGGGTGATTCTGGTGTGTTTGAACTGTTTATTCCCGGGCTGGGAGAAGGTGAAATTTATAAATTTGAGATTAAAAACCAGAAGGGTGAGCCTATGTTAAAGGCAGATCCTTATGGAAATTATTCTGAGCTGCGTCCCAATACAGCATCTATTGTGTGGGATATGAATAAGTTTTCCTGGAGCGATGACGCGTGGATGACAGCACGGGAAAAAACAGATACCAAGAAAAAGCCCATGTCTATTTATGAAATGCATCTTGGTTCCTGGATCCGCAAGCATACGGAGAAGGACGAAGAGGGCAATGACATTGTGGGATCAGAATTTTACAATTACCGGCAGATTGCGCCCCGTCTGGCTGAATATGTAAAGAGTATGGGATATACCCATGTAGAGCTGATGCCGGTGATGGAGCATCCGCTGGACGCTTCCTGGGGATATCAGGTAACTGGCTACTATGCACCGACCAGCCGTTACGGAACGCCGGATGATTTTATGTACTTTATGGATTATATGCACAGTCAGGGAATCGGCGTGATTTTGGACTGGGTTCCGGCTCATTTCCCGCGTGATGCCTATGGACTGGCCTGCTTTGACGGAACCTGTGTTTATGAGCACAGGGATCCCCGCCAGGGCTCTCATCCTCACTGGGGTACTTTGATTTATAACTATGGACGTCCTCAGGTGACAAACTTCCTGATTGCCAATGCACTTTACTGGGCTAAGGAGTATCATGCTGACGGTATCCGTATGGATGCAGTTGCTTCTATGCTGTATCTGGATTACGGTAAAAATGACGGCGAGTGGGTTGCGAATATTTACGGTGGCCACGAGAATCTGGAGGCAGTAGAGTTCTTAAAGCATTTAAACAGCGTCTTTAAAAAGCAGACCAGAGGCGCAGTTCTGATTGCTGAGGAATCTACAGCATGGCCGCAGATTACCGGTGATGTAAAGGAAAACGGCCTGGGCTTTGATTATAAATGGAATATGGGCTGGATGAACGATTTTACCGGCTATATGCAGTGTGATCCTTATTTCCGCAATCATCATTACGGTGAGCTGACCTTTAGTATGCTGTATGCATACAGCGAGAATTTTGTTCTGGTATTCTCCCATGATGAAGTGGTTCACGGAAAGGCATCCATGCTGTGCAAGATGCCGGGAGATGATTATGAGGCCAAGTCCGACAATCTGCGGGCAGCTTACGGCTTTATGTACGGACATCCGGGAAAGAAGCTTTTGTTTATGGGACAGGAGTTTGCTCAGATTTCTGAGTGGAATGAAAATGAGGAGCTTCCGTGGGATATTCTGAATTATCCGGTTCACAAGAATATGCAGGATTATGTAAAGGCTTTGAATAACCTTTACAAGAGCCATCCGGCTATGTATCAGGAGGACTTTAACCCAGAAGGCTTTGAGTGGATTAACTGTATTTCCGGCAAGGACAATATGGTATCCTTCCTGAGAAAAACGGATAAGAAGGAAGAAACTCTTCTGTTCGTGTGCAACTTTGCACCGGTAGAGCATGAGCAGTTCCAGATTGGTGTTCCTTTTGCAGGAAAATATAAAGAGATTTTCAACAGTGACGACAAGGCCTTCGGCGGCAGCGGCAAGGGCAACCCACGGGTGAAGACCAGCAAGGCAGCGGAATATGATGGAAGAGAGAATTCCATGATCATTGATGTTCCGCCCATGTCTGTTATTGTATTCAGCTGTACTCCGGCGCCGGCAAAGAAAACGGGAGGCGCAGGAAAGAAAGCAGCAGAGAAGAAGGCAGAGCCGGTAAAGAAGGCGGCAGCAGAAAAGAAGGCAGAGCCAGAGAAGAAAACGGAGCCAGAGAAGAAGGCAGAGCCGGAGAAGAAAGCAGCAGCAGAGAAGAAGGCAGAGCCGGAAAAGAAAGCGGCAGCAGAAAAGAAGGCAGAGCCAGAGAAGAAAACGGAGCCAGAGAAGAAGGCAGAGCCGGAGAAGAAAGCAGTAGCAGAAAAGAAGGCAGAGCTGGAAAAGAAAGCGGAAACAAAAGCTCCGGTGACGAAAAAGACCACAGCTGGAAGAAAACGCACAAGTAAACGAAGCAAATAAAAATAGAATCAGAGAAAGAATTTAGGGAGTGCCGAAAAATCATTGACAGATGGTTTTTCGGCACTTTTGCGTATATTTTCTTTCCATTTCACAGGAAATCACATTCTATGACATAAAAAACGCTCTGACAGGATCGTTATGCGGCGGAAAAATGTCCCTGTTAAAACAAGTGCGTTTTTTAGCAACAGTATTGTTTGCATGATAAGATCCAATACGGCCTAAATTATGATACGTTTTAAAAATATTAAGAGAAATAAAAAGATATAATGTGCAATATGCATAAAAAGTAATATGATTAATTGGTAAAAAATACGAAAAAACAATGTTAAGGCTAAATAAAGTTTTGCAAATTGGCAAAAATATATTGACACGTTTCAATTTATGAGATATAGTTCAAAGTGTCAGGCAATGTAATACGATTTCCCAAAGAAAAGGAGAAGGAAAATGAAAAAGAAAGCGTTATCTCTGCTGCTTGCAGCAACAACTGTTACCACTCTTCTTGCCGGCTGTGGAGGAAAAAAAGAAGAGGCTCCGGCAGCAACAACAGCAGCGTCGGCAGAGGCGGAAAGCACAGCTGGCGGTCAACCAGAAGGCGAGATTGATAAAAGCCAGTTGATTACCATTTATACAAACAATGGTTCAGAAGGCCGGGATGTGTGGCTGGTGGATCGAGCTGCTGAAGCAGGTTATAATGTGCAGGTTGTCGGCCTGGGCGCTTCAGATGTAGCGAATCGAATGATTGCAGAAAAGAACAATCCCCTCTGCGATGTGGTTTTTGGTCTGAACAGTATCGAATTCGAAAAGCTGAAAGCACAGGATTTGCTCCAGACCTGGGAACCAGACTGGACAGATGGGGTAGATGCATCCCTGATAGATGCAGATGGTTATTATTATCCAGTAACAACAACCCCTCTGGTTATTATTACAAACAATGAATACCAGAATCCTCCGACAGACTGGGTGGATCTGACAAAGGATGAATATAAGGGACTTTACCAGCTGCACGGTTTAAGCGGCGGAACTGGAAAAACGGTATTTGCAAGTATTATTACAAGATATGCAGATCCGAATGGAGATTTGGGTATTTCTGATGAGGGATGGGCAATCGCTGAAAAATATCTGGGCAATGCACATCTGATTGCATCTGGAGAAGATTCCATTGGCGCAGTAATCGATGGTTCTCTGCCGATTGATATGCATTGGGCATCCGGTGTTCTGACAGAGCAGAAGGTGAGAAATTATAAATTTAATATTGTATCTCCTGAAATTGGCGTTCCCTATGTAGTGGAATCTCTTGCAATTGCAAAAGGAACGGAAAATTATGATCTTTGCGTAGATTTTCTGAACTGGCTTGGAAGTCCTGAAATCCAGTTAGAGTGGTCAAATAACTTCGGAACCATTCCCTGTCAGGAGGAGGCGCTTGCAAATGCAACTGAGGATGTAAAAGAGTTAATGTCTACCTTAAAGCCGCAGGAGCTGGATTGGGGATTTATTGCAGAAAATATTGACGCATGGGTAGAAAAGGCAGAGCTTCAGTACGTTCAGTAACAGATAAAGATTGAGAAGGCTAAACTTTACAGGGGGTTTAAGATGATTAGATTTGAGCAGATTGAAATTAAATATGGAGATTTTGTGGCAATCAGAGACTTAAACCTACACATCAAGGAGGGTGAATTTTTCACCTTCCTTGGTCCCAGCGGATGTGGAAAAACCACATCCTTACGGACTTTAGTAGGTTTTATTACACCGTCAAAAGGAAAAATTAAAATTGCAGATAAAGAAGTAACGCATTTACCGGTAGAGAAACGAGAAATTGGAATGGTGTTCCAGAGCTATGCTCTGTTTCCTACAATGTCCGTTTATGATAATATTGCCTTCGGATTAAGAGTGCAGAAGCTTTCAAAGGATGAAATTGATAAAAAGGTAAGAGCAGTAGCTGCAAAAATTAAAATAACAGATGAACAGCTGAAGAAAAATGTAGCGGCTTTATCAGGCGGACAGCAGCAGAGAGTAGCGCTTGCAAGAGCGATTGTACTGGAACCGAAGATTTTATGTCTGGATGAGCCGTTGTCAAACCTTGATGCAAAATTAAGAATTGATTTACGCGATGAACTGAAACGCCTTCAGAAGGAAATTGGAATTACCACGATTTATGTTACCCATGATCAGGAGGAGGCTCTGACACTTTCAGACAGAATCGCTGTATTTAATGAGGGCTTCCTGGAGCAGGTAGGAACGCCCTATGAAATCTATAACCACTCAGCCAGTGAGTTTGTATGTAACTTTATAGGAGATATTAACAGGCTGAATCCAGCTGCAATTAGAGCTGTCAGCCAGCAGACGGCAGCGAAGCTGGATCAGGAAAAAACTGGCTTCGTAAGAATTGAACGATGTCTGGATGCTCCGGCAGAGGGTTATGCAAAATTAGAATGTAAGGTGACGGAGCATGAGTTCAGCGGTGTATTTACAAAATATACTCTGGACTGCATGGGAGAAACGATTAAATATATTGATAAGAATGATGGATTACGTTCTTATAAAAAGGGCGATTTTATTCATTTATATATTAATCCTCATGATATTATGCAGTTTTAAGCAGGGAGGTACCATATGAATTTTTTTAAAGATAAAATACAGAATGGCACTGTTAATGTTCCCGGCATATTACTGAGAGCAGCGATTCTCTGGTTTGTATTATCATTTCTGGTATTTCCAAATGTTAATTTGATTTTAAATGTATTTATAAAAGACGGGGAATTTACGCTGAGCGCTGTTTCTAAAATACTATCTTCTGCAAGAGCGCTGAAAAGCTTGAAAAACAGCTTTATTCTTGCATGTGCCGCAGTTGTTACTGTAAATATTACAGGTGTTTTGATTGTATTGTTTACGGAGTATTTTGATATTAAAGGCGCCCGACTGTTGAAGCTTGGATTTATGTCTACTTTGATATATGGAGGCGTGGTACTTGTTACAGGATATAAGTTTGTATATGGAGAAACAGGTATTGCAACAAAGGTGCTTTTAAATATTTTTCCAAATATGGATCCTGCCTGGTTTGTAGGATTCTGGGCTGTATTATTCATTATTACATTTTCAGGAACATCAAATCATATGATGTTTTTGACGAATTCTCTGAGAAGCATCGACTATCATACGATTGAGGCGGCAAAAAATATGGGCGCTTCCCAGATGAAAATATTGTTCCAGATTGTGCTTCCTACATTAAAGCCAACTATTTTTGCAGTTACAATCCTGACCTTCCTGTCGGCTTTAAGTACAATGTCTGGCCCATTGATTGTGGGTGGTCCTGATTTCCAGACGATTAACCCCATGATAAAAACCTTTGCGAATATGATGACATCCAGAGATATTGCAGCATTGCTGGCGATTATTCTGGGCCTTGCAACGAGCGTTCTTCTGGTAATTTCGCAGCGCATTGAAAAAAAGGGGAATTTTATTTCTGTTTCTAAGACAAAGGCGAAGCTGGTGAAGCAGAAAATAGAAAATCCCGTATTAAATGTGATAGCCCATATCGTCGCATATTCCATGTTTGTAATTTATATGCTTCCGATTTTGAATGTGCTGGTATTTTCCTTTACAGATGGTCTGACCATTACGACGGGAGAAATCAGACCGGATTCTTTTACTCTGGCTAATTACAGAAAGCTTTTCCAGTCTCCGGCAGCATATAAGCCCTATGTTGTCAGCACGGTTTATGCAATTATAGCAGCGGTAGTAGTGGTGATTGTTGCATTGGTGGCAGCACGCCTGATTACGAAGGCAAAGCATAAGCTTGATAAGATGCTGGAGCCGTTGGTACTGATTCCCTGGCTGCTTCCGTCAACAATGATCGCATTGGGAATGATGATGACCTATGATGAGCCGCGGTGGAATATTGGAAATAAAGTTTTGGTTGCTACGCCGCTTATTATGCTGATTGCCTATATTATTGTTAAGATTCCGTTTTCTTACAGAATGGTTAGAGCTGCATTTATGGGGCTGGACGGGAATTTGGAAGAAGCGGCGCAGGTAATGGGCGCAAAACCTTTTTATACTATGAGAAAAGTGATTTTGCCGATCATCATGCCAGTAGTTCTTTCCGTGGTGGTAATGAATTTTATTTCATTATTATCAGAATATGACTTATCCGTATTTTTATATCATCCCTCCTATCGGCCTCTTGGTATTGAGATTAAGCTGGCAACAGACGAAACAGCTACGATCGACGCACAGGCGATGGCATTTGTTTATACTGTTGTTCTTATGATAATTTCTACTTTTGCATTATGGCTTGGCAGATTTGGCGGTTTTGAGGCAATTAAGAATTTTGCAGTTAAGGCGGTAAATAAAATTGGCGGAAAAGCGGAAAAATAAAAAGAATCATCCGGGTATGAAGACTTTTTGTGGTCTGGTTCTGCTGGCACTGTCCTTATCCGGATGCAGTGAAAACAAAGAAGTGGATTTTGTAAAAAAATATAAGGTTGATTTGAATGCAGTATCTGACGTGAGTGATGTGCTTCAGAAGGCAATCAACGATCTTCCGGAGAACGGAACATTGCTTTTAAAGGATGGAACGTATCCTATATCAAGGGCTCTGGAGCTAAAAAGTAATATGACATTAAAGCTCAGCGAAAACGCGGTGCTTTTGAATGAAGTGCAGGGGAGCTCTGCATTGATGGGCTTTAATCATCCCTTAAAGCATGATAAAGCAGAAGGAAACAGTAATATTGTGATTGAGGGAGGAACCTGGGATATGAATGGAGCTCTTGGAGACCATGGGGTTCCTGCGAATCTCCCTGAGGCAGATACGGCAGGCGCTTTGGGGCTTGCCTATGCCGAAAATATTACGCTGAGGGACATACGTTTTATTGACAGCTATAATGGGCATGTTTTGCAGCTGGCCGCAGTAGATCAGGTTTTGATTGAGAACTGCCGGTTTGAAGGGCAGGCCTTTAAGGGCGAGGGAAATAAAACAAGGGAACTGATTCAGATTGAACCAGGATCGATTAAGGGCTATCCTTATACAAAGGTACAGGATGTGAGGCCTACGACGAATGTAGTGATTAGAAACTGTTATTTCGGAGGAAGTGAAAAGTCACCGCAGTATATGGTCGGGCTGGGAAACCACGGTCAGCAAAACGGTGTAAAATGTTCGGATATTTTGATAGAAAACTGCACCTTTGAAAATGCGGCCTGGGCCGGAATTCGATTTTGGGCTTTTGACCGGGTGAGTATCAAAAACAATACGTTCCGGATGACAGCAGACTCCGGGCAAAAAGAGAGGTATGCAATTCTGGCAGACAGCCATCCCTATGGCGCGGTTATAGAGGAAGGCGGAGCGGCAAGCACCAGTGAGCTTGTTATTGAGAAAAATACAATTGTCATAGAAGCTCCGGATGTAAAAGCTGTTGGAGTTCTTGGAAACGGCGGTTCTCCTAAAAAGCCGAAAGATATTTCTATCATGAATAATACCATTCAGTCAAATGGGGCAGAGCAGGCAATTGAACTACTCAGAACAGAGAATTGCGTAATTGAAGGAAATCAGGTGGAAGGCTTTGAAACGCAGGTATACGCAGAGGACTGCGATGGAGAGGTAAAGACTGATTTGGAAATCATTTATAATGAGAAATAGACCTGTCGGAACGGTGACAGGAAAGGAAGGTGTTACTATGAATGCATTACATGCGCTGCTGGCGGAAAAGAAGGTTTTGGTAGCGGCTCACAGAGGCGTAGCAGGAGCAGATATTCCCTGCAATACTATTCCTGCTTTTGAACTGGCTTTAAAATCAGGAGCAGATATTCTGGAGATGGATCTTTTTAAATCGGCAGATGGAGAATTGTTCATTTTTCATACAGGAAAAGAACCGTTTCAGTTGGACAGACATATCGATATTACAAAATTGTCATCTGCGCAAATCAGACAGCTGCGGCTGGTGAATGTGGATTTTAATGAAACTGCATTTGGGCTGAATACCTTTGATGAGGTTCTGGAGCAGTTTAAAAATCGCTGTATTTTGAACCTGGACAGGTGTTTTGGATTTCTGGAGGATGTGATTCGGACAGTAGAGCGTCACAATATGAAGGAGCAGATTCTGCTGAAAAATGCACCAGATGAAAATTCTCTGAAAAAAGTGGAAGCTTTTGCGTCAGAGTATATGTTTATGCCTATTTACATGGAAAAAGACACAGCTACCAGCATCATTGAAAAAATGAATATAAATTATGTGGGCGCAGAGCTGGTTTTTGCTGACGAGAAATCTCCGGTTGCTCAGGATGAATATATCCACAGTATGCATCAGGCAGGGAAAATTTTATGGGGAAATGCGCTGGAATATAATCATAAAATTCCGTTGGCTGCAGGGCACTGTGATAATATTTCTCTTCTGGATCATCCAGATAAGGGCTGGGGCTGGCTGGCAGACAAGGGCTTTGATATTATCCAGACAGATTGGGCGGCACAGTGCTGCTCCTATATTAGAAAAAACAGAGCGTGCTGATAAAAACGGCGGCGACCGGGAGGTGAATAGTATTTTAAAATTTTTAGGATGCGGAGCGGCATTTTATCCTGTTTTAGGAAATACCAGCGCATATTTTATAAAAAATAATAATCTTTATCTGCTGGACTGCGGCGAGCTGGTATTTCATCAGCTGTATGAGCGGGGAATGCTGACAAGGTATGACAGAATTTATTCTATCATTACTCATTTACATGCGGATCACGTGGGAAGTCTTGGATCTTTGATCTCTTATACATATTTTGTACTTGGGAAAAAGATACGGGTTATTCATCCGGAGGAGTCTGTTCGTCAGCTTTTGGATTTGACCGGCATTGATCGGAATGCTTATTATTTTGAACAATGTACCAGGTATGAGAGTGATGGAATTGTGTTTGAAGCGGTTCCTGTCAGACATGCTGAGGATATGAACTGCTATGGATATATTATTGAGGATGGGGGCAGACGGATCTATTACAGTGGGGATTCCTATGAAATTCCAGAGCGTGTGATAAACGGTTTTCTTGAAAGGAGAATAGAGAAAATTTATCAGGATACAACCAATAAGGTATCTTCTCATCGTTCTCATTTCCCGTTGTCGGAGCTGAAGGAACTGATTCCAGAGGAGCTGAGGGCACAGGTGTTTTGTATGCATTTTGGCTGTGATTTTTCAGCGGAAATTGAACAGCTGGGATTCAATAATGCAGAAAAATATTTAGCTCAGCAAAGATAATAAAAACGTAACAGTTCGGCAAAGCCGGACAAGACGAAGCAGGGCTGAACTGTTACATAAAAACATGGATAACGACAGAAAGGAAGGAGAGCAGCCTTCCTTTTGTTGTTAAATCAGACAGGAGGGCTTTATGGAGAATGTATTTATTGCACTGCAGTCATTTATGGGGGAATTTGAAGCTTCGGCATTGATCCGGCTGTTTACGGCAGTCATTTGCGGAGGAATTATAGGCTTGGAGCGGGGGCTGAAAGGACGACCGGCAGGACTGAAAACCTTTTCGCTGGTCTGTGTGGGAGCAACTCTGGTTATGGTAACGAATGAGTATATTTCTATAAAAGCAGGAGGGAGTGGAGATGCTGCCAGAATGGCAGCGCAGGTTGTCAGCGGAATTGGATTTTTAGGAGCAGGTACTATCATCGTGACAGGCGCCAATCAGGTAAAAGGTCTGACAACAGCCGCTGCGTTGTGGGTGAATGCAGCAGTAGGAATTGCAATTGGATCGGGATTTTATTTTGGAGCGGTGTCCGCGACGATTTTAGTCTGTTTTTCATCTGAGATTTTTCGGGCAGTTGATCGTGTTATTATAGGAAATGCCGCTCATATGAAAATCTGTATAGAGGGAATGAATGAAGGCTTTCTGGTGAGGCTGCTGGAATTTTTTAAAGAACGGGATATTCGTGTTTCCAGTGTAATAAGAACTTCAGAATACAAATGGTATAAAAAAGATATTTGTGTTATTATGGAACTGGAATTGAAACACAGACAGAGTCATAATAAGCTTCTGAAGGAAATTCAGGAATTAGAAGGCCTTCGTTTTGTGGAAGAGGTGTAAGAGAAAGGGGAAATCAGTTAATTTGCCGCAGGCATTAACTGAGTGAGATATATGGCAACAATTTTGGATGTGGCGAGACTGGCAGGCGTCTCTCAGGGAACTGCTTCGAATGTGCTCAACAGGAAAGGAAATGTAAGCAGCGAGAAAATCAGACTGGTGGAGGAAGCAGCGCAGAAGCTGGGATTTACTCTGAATGAGAAAGCGAGAATGCTCCGAAAAGGCTCCAGCGATTCTCTGGCAGTGATATTGCCCAACATTCAATTCAAGCAGTACAGAGATTTTTATGCCAGCTTTAAGGTATATGCAGAGAGAAAAGGATATTCTACAGAGCTGATGCTTACAAATGATAATCCAGATATTGAGCGCGCCTTGATCCAGCAGGCAAAGGCTATGCTTCTGGATGGAATCGCAATTGTATCCTGCCTTACAGAAAAGGAGGAACAGGGGATTTTTGACGGTTTTGGAAAGGTATGTTATGTAGAGCGAAAGCCGCAGTTTCCTGCAGTATATTATGGGTTTGATTATACAAGATGCGGGGAGGAGCTGGCGGAGTCAATTATAAGGCATGAATATAAAAATGTACTGCTGATTCACAGTACCCTGCGATATTCTAACGAAAAGGAAACCATAGAGTCCTTCAATAAAAGAATTTCAGGCATTCCATGCAATGTGATAGATGTATCTACAGACTCCTTGAGACTGTATAATACGTTGCTGGCAGTATTTGAAGAGTATGAGACAATCGAGGCAATTGTGACAACAAACCTTGGATTTGCAGAGCGTATCCGTCAGATATGCAACTCGCTGATTCTGGTAGAAGCGCTTCCGATTTACACAATTTCGCCAATGTTTACATTACCGGAAAAGGATTATATCAAATATGAATTAAATTACAGTCTGCTGGGGAGACAGGCTGCGGAAGAATGTATTGGAAAAAGCAAAACAAAAAACAGCTGTCATATTTTGAAAAATGACGGTTATAGAAAATGGCATAATATAAAATTATCCAATCGGAAGGCAGACACACTGAATGTTCTGGCCCTGGAGGGGCCGGAGGCATCAGTGATGAAGGCAATGACAAAGCTTTATGAGGAGAAAACAGGGACACAAATCAATATTTCTGTTTTATCTTATAATGAGATATATGAGGCCTTTGTAAATGCAGAGAATTTTGGAATATTTGATATATTTCGAATAGATGTGACCTGGCTGTCCTGGTTTGCCGATAAGATTTTATTACCGCTGGAAGAGATTGATGACAGAATTTTGAAAGGAACACAGGAATATATTCCTGCATTAATGGGAAAATACTCCACAGTGAATAACAGAGTCTATGCGCTGCCAGTAACACCCAGTGCACAGATTCTTTTCTACCGAAAGGATTTATTTGAGGATGCGGCAGTAAAAAGGGAATTTTGGGAAACCTACAGAAGGGAACTGGAGGTTCCAAAAACCTTTGATGAATTCAATAAAATAGCAGGCTTTTTTACAAAGAGCCAGAACCCTTCTTCAAGAGTTCAATATGGAACCAGTCTGAATCTTGGAAATACAGGGGTAGCGGCAACGGAATTTCTGACAAGATATTTCAGTTACAAACCGCATCTGTTTTCGGATAACGGAAAAATAATTCTGAATGATGAAATTGCTGTAGGCGCAATGAAAAATCTGGTGGAATCGGCGGATTATGCAGTGAGTAAACGGATTTCCTGGTGGACGGATGCGGCAAAAACGTTTGCTAACGGGGACATTGCCATGCAGATTATGTTCAGTAATTACGGCTCTGAGGTACTGGGATATAAATCAAAAATTATTGATAGAGTTGGTTACAGTATCGTCCCTGGAGGAAATCCTATTCTGGGAGGCGGGACTCTTGGAATTGCAAAAAACTGCAGGTATCCAGAGGATGCTTTGGCATTTATCAAATGGATCACCTCAGATCCGGTAGCTTCTGCTATGGCAACCCTTGGAAGCGTTTCTCCTTGTTCGAGAACCTATGAAATATATGAAATTGTGGATGCATTCCCATGGCTGGAGCTGGCAAAGGATTGTTTTTCTTTATCGAAAACAGAGCGGCTTCCGGCAGATAATTTAAGACCATTTGATGAAAAACGTTTTTTGAATATATTGGGAACGATGACAAAGAATATCGTAGCCGGTATGGTTGATATCGAAGAAGCCATGGAGAGAGTGCAGGATATGATGGATCAGTATTTTAATTAAATACAGAGCTGCTGTAATTTTAATGCTGCTGCTTCTGGACTTTAAGAGTACAGAAGCAGCGGCATTTTTAATGTATAGGAAAGTACTTCCTATTTTTTCCTTCTTTGATTTTACAGAAAGATTTCGGAGTCTGGCTCGATCTTCTTGCAGGCAGCAAGGACATTAGCCATAACAGCCTTGGGATCCTGACCTTCTGCAAATTCGACAATCAGTTTCTGCGTCATAAAGTTTACGGTAGCGTTTGCTACACCAGCAGTCTTGCGGGCAGCATCCTCCATTAAATTGGCGCAGTTTGCGCAGTCAACTTCGATTTTGTAGGTTTTTTTCATAGTGGCAGCCTCCTGGAATATTTTCTGATTTAACAATTAATTATCCGTTTAATTATTATAAGTGCAGTATAATCCAGGAAAAGAAAGAAGTCAATACAGACGGTAAAGTTCCTCCTAAAAGGGATAAAATCATTTCCAAAGGGGAGAAAAAGGCCGGAAACCGGCAAAGCGGCTTCTGGCCTTTGGAAAGCTCCGTTATCAAAATAAGGATTACAGAAGAGTCTTAATGTACTCAGCAAGCTCCTCGTTCTGGCAGTTAGCGAAGAACAGCTCCTTGAACTGCTCGCCGGCAAATGCGCCTTTTACCAGCTCCTGATCAATGTCCTTCAGACAGTCGATGATGGGGCGCAGGGTTACTGCACGAACGCCGTCCAGGATTTTTTTGTTGCGCTGTTCCGGAACAACACGCTCCTTCGGATATCCCTGGCCATGACCAAAGCCGAACAGCTTTTCAAAAATGTATTCCAGATTCAGCTCGCCGCCCCAGCCAAAGCCTTTTGCAAAAGGCAGAGCAACTGCGTTGCCGTCGTTTACATGAGCAAAGGTGTAAGCGTCAACCGGATCTTCTACATGTCCGCAGAGAACGTTGGGGAAGCTGTTCATTGCCAGCATAGCGCCCTCGCCGGTGCCGCAGCCGGTAATTACATAGTCAGCAGCTCCGCTGTTTAACAGGACAGCACCCAGAATACCAACCTGAACGTAGGTCAGCTGTGCAGCATCATCAGCGGTGTACATGCCGTAGTTATATACAGTATGTCCCATGGGTTCAACAACCTTTTTCAGGGATGCAGCGATAAGCTCATTTTTTGCAGCCTGGCTGTTTTCGTTGATAAGTGCGATTTTCATAGAAATTCTTCTCCTTTTCCACTGTGGTGAATATTTGCTGCTCTGCATGGCGTCAGAGCGCCTGCAGAGGTCAGCTCCTGCGTCTATTATACCTGTAATATGAGAGAACTTCAATCATCAAAATGCATCAGCTGTGCAAAATGGCGGATCCTTGGTTATTCTGCCGGATTCTCCCATGCGATTTCTCCGCCGCAGACGGTATATTTTACAACGCCTTTCAGGGTCTCTCCTACAAAGGGAGAGTTGCTGGATTTTGACTGGAAATTCTCAACGGTCCAGGAGGCGTCAGGATCAAAGATAACCAGATCCGCATCAGCTCCTTTTCCGATCCAGCCCTTGTGTTCTTCCAGGCGATAGAGAATAGCCGGATTCAGGCTCATTTTTTCCATCAGCTGAACCATGGTCAGACAGCCGGTATCAACCAGATTGGTAATGCCCAGGGAAAGTGCTGTCTCCAGTCCGATAATGCCGCTGGGAGCCTGTGTCAGAGGACGTCCCTTTTCTTCTGCGCTGTGGGGAGCATGATCTGTGGCGATAATATCAATAATGCCTTCCTTCAGGCCGCGGAGAATTTCCTGCTTATCTTCCAGAGTCCGCAGAGGCGGATTCATTTTTGCAAGAGAACCGTGCTTTAACACAGCGGATTCATCGAGAGAGAAGTGGTGGGGCGTTACCTCTGCCATGACATGAGCGCCCAGCTGCTTGGCCAGCTCTACCATGCGTACAGAGCGGCCGGAGCTGATATGCTGAATATCAACCGTAGCGCCTGTATGGATTGCCAGCATACAGTCGCGGGCAACCATAACATCTTCAGCAGCAGCAGGAGAACCGCCGATGCCAAGCTCCGCAGAAACAGCGCCGCGGTTGATTCCGTTGTTGGTAATCAGAGAGGGATCCTCCTCGTGAAAGCTTAATGGAACGTTCAGCCGCACGGCCTCTTCCATGGCCTTTTTTACAAGAGCAGCATCCTTTAAGGGGATACCGTCATCGGTAAAACCAGCGGCTCCGTGAGCCTTTAAAAGCTCCATATCTGTCAGCTCCTGACCTTTCATGCCTACTGTGATATTGGCGGCGGTCAGCACGTTAATGGGGGTCTTTTTGCCCTCCTGAATGACATATTCCAGGGTTTCTACGTTGTCAACCGGCGGCTTGGTATTGGCCATACAGATAACGGTGGTAAATCCGCCGGCAGCAGCAGCCCTTGCTCCGGTTTGAATGTCTTCCTTGTAGGTAAAGCCCGGATCCCGGAAATGAACATGCACGTCAATGAGACCAGGCGCAGTGATCAAGCCCTTGCCGTCAAGAATCTGGAGGGAAGAGCCATTTTCACTGGCCAGAGCCTGACAGCGCTCTGCCAGATTCTCCCCCATATCTACGATTTTTCCATTTTCGATGATCAGATCCAGCACTGCGTCTGTGCCGGTTTTCGGGTCAATGACCCGGCTGTTTTGAATAAAAAGCATAAATAAATCCTCCTTGTAGGGTTATGATTTCCTGGTTCCGATGCAAAACAGCTTCTGGGGAAGCTCAAAGACAAAAACAATGCCCAGAACAATGGCAATGGCAACCTTCAGTGCAGTAAGGCCTGTGTCAAAGGCTTTGGCCATATGACCGGTAACGGCATAGTAGGAGGCCCAGTAGATGCCAGCCCCGGGAACCAGGGGAAGAATACCGGAAATCAGAAAAATAGTCACCGGGCACTGCTTGCGAACTGCAAACCATCGGGACATCAGGATTACCAGTACTGTAGCGGCAAAGGTAGCGACTGCAGATGTGGTGGCAGGAAGAGTCAGAAGATAAAGGAACCATCCGGCTCCGCCAATCAGTCCGCAGTGGCAGAAGTAGCGGACGGGAACACCAAACAGCAGGGAAAAGCCCACAGTTCCGGCTGCCGCTGCCAGAGTCTGTAAAATAAGATAACCAATGTTTGTCAAAGCAGGATACCTCCCGTTATCTGATTCCAGAGGGCGATGACAAATCCCACGCCCATGGCAATGCACAGGAAGACCAGGATTGCATCCAGCATTCGCACAGACCCGGAAATGTAGTCTTCGTCTGCCATATCGCGGATAGCGTTGGTAAAGGCAACTCCGGGAACCATCAGAATAATGCCGCCGATCATCATGGATTCCAGATGAAGGCCCAGGCCTGTCTGATAAAAGAAAATGCTGAGAGCAGTCACCAGTGCGCTGCCGGTAATGTTGCATACAATTTTAGAAAAATGAGGCTTGGCGATTTTGACAAGGTACAGCTGCAGAATCATGCCAATCCATATGGAACAGAAAAAATCCTGGAGAGCGCCGCCGAACATAAAGCTGAAGCAGGCGCCGGAAAATCCGGCTGAAATAATCTGAATCCGGTTGGAAAATCCAGGGGTATTTTCAATGCGCTCCAGCTGGAGCTTTGCCTCTTCCGGCGTAAAGCGGCCGGCTTCAATCTGACGGGAAAGCTGGTTTACCTCTGCCACCCGGCTCAGATTGGCAACGTTGACCGGGATCTGCAGAACCTTTGCAAACTGAGTTTCTTTTTCATCGCCGGAGGTGAGAAAAATTCCATTGCTGAGAACAAAGACATTTGCAGAATGCAGACCATAGTAATGGCAGATTCGGTAGACCGTATCTTCTACCCGGAAAATTTCAGCTCCGTTTTCCAGAAGGATCTGTCCTGCCTTCAGGGCAAGAAGGAGAATGTCCCGTTCCCTCTGGGCTCGGATTTCCCGGTCTTCGGGAGGGGCGTTTAAGCGGTCGTCCTGATGTGGTGTAGTATTCATTTCTTACTCCTCAGAAGAGCGTCAGATCTCAAAGCTCTGCCCTTCTGTCTGTATTTCTGCTATTTTATCCCGGTAGCTGTCAGAGCACTCCAGGCTTTTCAGCCGGTCGATAACGGAAAAGTCATTCCAGAAATGCATTGGAAAAACCATGCCTGCGCCGACCTGGCACATAAATTCGTGAAGTCCCAGATAAAACAGATCCTCCTGCCGTCCGTCCAGGGGAACCATGGCTGCATCAGGAATAATTCCCAGCCGGTGGATCGTTTCCAGCTCCTTCTGGTAATTGGCCTTCATGGTATGATTCCAGGAAAGGGATTCTCCGTTCCATTGCCAGTCATTCAAATCGCCGGCGTGGAAAATGGTTTTGCCTCCGGCCTCCACCAGAAAAGCCACGCCCTCGTCTGTAGAGCGGAACGTATGGATCAGGATGCCGCCGCCCTCAGCCAGGTGGATCATTCGGCCTGGATCAATAAAGTGTGTTCTTGAAAAATGCTTTTCCGGCACCCGGTTCTGCCAGATATCGTCAGACAGAACATAGACAGTGTGCGGGTGGGAATCTGCAAGGGTAAAAATATCGGGGTTAAAATGATCCTCATGGCGGTGGCTGACAAAAACCACCAGCGTTTTGGCAGGATCAAGGGGAGGCAGGATGCCGCCGGCAAAATCAAATAAAAGCAGAGCCTGGTTTGTTTCTGCGAGAAAACCGCTGTGATGAATGTATGTGATTTTCATGAATGTCCTCCTCATAGTTTTGTAATGTGCCTTCACTCAGTAGCATACCATAAAATTCAGGGAAAAAACAGGGGAAAAAGCAAGGGCTCTGTCAGAAAATATGCTGACAGAGCCAAAGATAAAATTCTTTAATTTGCCTTTACTTCTTTCCAAAGTTCATTGTATACAGAATCGACTTCATCGCCCATGTATTCAAAAACTTCACAGTTCTTTAAACTGTCAATATCCGGGAATACTGCTTTATTATTCTGCATTTCCTCATCCAGCAGCTCAAAGGCACCCTTGTTGGGGGTAGGGTAGGTAATATACTCAAAGTTTGCCTTGGCAATTTCCGGACGGCACAGGAAATCCAGCCATTTTTCTGCATTTTCTTTGTTCTTTGCATTTTTCGGAATTACCCAGCAGTCCAGCCACAGGTTAGTGCCTTCCTCTGGCAGTACATATTCCAGAGTAAAATCAGCGCCCTGATTTGCAACCTCTTCCTGGATATACAGCATCTCTCCGGAATAAATCACGCCTACAGCAGCCTCTCCTCCGATCATCTTGTCGCGGACCTGGTCAATTACATAGGCCTGAACCAGAGGCTTCTGATCAATCAGCGCCTGCTTTGCCTGCTGCAGTTCCTCCTCGCTGGTGCTGTTCATGGAAAAGCCGTCTTTCTTCAGAGCAACCATAAAAGCGTCGCGGACACTGTCCTGCATAAGGATTTCTCCGCTTAACCGCTCATCCCACAGGTCAGCCCAGGTTGTAGGCGGCTCTACACCAAGCTCCTCAAGACGGGCCGGATTGTAAAGGATGCCGACAGTCCCCCAGCAGTAGGGAACAGAGTATTTGTTTTCCGGATCAAAGGATGTTGCCATCTCCATGTAGGCCGGGTTGATCTGGTCAATGTTGGGAACATTGTCAAAATTGATTTCAGCCAGCAGGTCATTTTCCCGCATTTTCTGAATCATGTAATCAGAAGGACATACCACATCGTAGTTGATAGCGCCTGCCTCAATGATGGGATACATTTCCTCGTTGGTTTCAAAAAGGTCATAAATGACAGAGATGCCAGTTTCCTCTTCAAACTGTTCGATGACAGATTCATCAATATATTCGCCCCAGTTGTAAACGTACAGCTCATTGGAGCCGCCGTTAGCGGTGTTCTGGGCAGGGCTGTCGGCACCTCCTCCACATGCGGTCAGGGAAGCAGCGGCTGCAGTTGTCAGGCACAGTGCAAATACTCTTTTTTTCATAATTAAAATCCTCCTTGCAGGTTCTCTGATAGTGTGAAAAGCTATTTTTCCTGTCTCTTTTTCGGCGCAAAATTACTGATGAGAAGAAGAATCAGCACAGCTGCGAAAATGACAGTGGACAGGGCGTACATAGATGGCTTAATACCCCGGCGCACCTCACTGTAAATCAGGGTGGACAGAGTATTGATTCCCGCGCCTCTGGTAAAGTGAGTGATAATAAAATCATCCAGAGACATGGTAAAAGCCAGTAAAAATCCAGACAGCACTCCGGGGAGAATGTCCGGAAATACCACCTTAAAGAAGGCGGAAATCGGGCTGGCGCCCAGATCCAGGGCAGCCTCGTAGGTATAGCGGCTTGTCTGCCGCAGCTTTGGCATAACGCTCAAAATCACATAAGGGATATTAAAGGTAATATGGGCAATCAGCACGGTTTTAAAGCCTAGGGAAATTCCGAAGGCGATAAAAGCCAGCATCAGGGAAATTCCGGTTACAATATCCGCATTCAGCATGGGAATGTTGGTAATGCCCATAACAATGGTTCTGGAAACAGGCTTCATGCTGTTGATGGCAATGGCTGCGGCTGTGCCGATGATTGTGGCAATCAGCGCAGATAAAAAGGCAATCAGCAGCGTGTTCTGCAGGGCTGCCATAATGTTTCTGCTGGAGAACATCTGGGTGTACCACTGCAGGGTGAAGCCGCCCCATACGGTGCGGGATTTTGATTGGTTAAAGGAAAGCACCACCATGGTGGCAATCGGCGCATACAGGAAGATCATTATGATAACCAGATAGAAATCCTGTAAAAACCGTCTGAAATTTTTTTTGATTCCAGTCATCAGAATGCACTCCCTTCTCCGTTTTTATCGTATTTGGCAATCAGCGCCATGCTCAGCAGAATAAAGAGCATCAGTACCAGAGACAGTCCGGAGCCCAGATTCCAGTTGCTGCTTTTGGTAAATTCCTGCTCAATCACATTGCCGATAAGAAGAATCTTACTGCCGCCCAGCAGGTTGGAGATAACAAAGGTGGTCAGGGCAGGCACAAATACCATGGTAATTCCGCTGATAATGCCTGGAACGCTTAAAGGAAGCCAGATCCAGATGAGAGTCTGGAAAAAGTTGGCTCCCAGATCTCTGGCAGCGTTGATGGTATTGTCTTCAATTTTGCAGAGCACATTGTAAATCGGCAGCACCATAAAGGGCAGGAAGTTATAAACCATACCCAGCACAATGGCGCTTGGTGTGTTAATCAGGTTCTGGCGGGGCAGGTGCAGGGCGGTTAAAATACCATTGATGACACCGCTTTTTTCCAGCAGAGTCTGCCATGCCAGAGTTCTTAACAGAAAGTTCATCCACATGGGAAGGATAAAAATAAATACAATAAAGCTTCCCTGTCCCATGCCGCGGTTTCTGAGAATCATGGCCAGAGGATAGGCCAGGATCAGGCAGATGACCGTGCTGATGAAGGACAGCTCCAGGGAAAGCCACAGAGCCTTCCTATGCTCCGGAGTAGCCATGGACATGATGTTTGCCAGAGTAAAGGCGCCGGATTTGTCAGTAACTCCATAATATACGATCAGGGCCAGCGGAATGATAATAAAGCCGGCCATCCAAAGCAGGTAAGGCCCTGCCAGCAGTTTTTTACTCATTGACTCCCACTGCCTCCTCATCCTCCGAAGCCGGTTTATTCATAATCTGAATGTCAAAGGGATCCACATGAAGACCGACCTTTCGGCCAACAGGACACAGATCCGTGCTGTGAACCAGCCATTCAAAGCCGTCTGGTGTGGTGACCTCCATTTCGTAGTGCACTCCCTTGAAAATCAGATGGGTGCAAACTCCGGTCAAGGTTCCTTTTTCCGGCTCTACCAGGTCGATATCCTCCGGACGGATTACAACGTCTACCGGCTGGTTTCTTCCGAAGCCTTTGTCTACACAGGCAAATTTAGCGCCGAAGATTTCTACCAGCTCGTCCTGCAGCATAATGCCGGGAACAATGTTGCTTTCTCCGATAAAGTCAGCGACAAATGCATTTTCCGGTTCGTTGTAAATCTGTTCCGGAGTACCCATCTGCTGAATGTAACCCTGGTTCATGACTACGATGGTGTCGGACATGGTAAGCGCCTCTTCCTGATCATGAGTTACATAAATAAAGGTAATGCCCAGTTCGTTTTTCAGACGAATCAGCTCGTACTGCATGTCCTGGCGGAGTTTCAGATCCAGAGCGCCCAGGGGCTCGTCCAGAAGCAGAACCCGTGGCTCGTTGACGATGGCGCGGGCAATGGCAATTCGCTGCTGCTGTCCGCCGCTTAAGGAGTCTACAGACCGTTTTTCATAACCGTCCAGGTTTACCAGCTTTAAAGCATATTTGATTTTATCATTGATGTAATCCTTTGACTTTCCTTTGATTTTCAGGCCAAAGGCAATGTTTTCCGCAATGGTCATGTGGGTAAACAGGGCATATTTCTGGAAAACCGTGTTCAGCTGTCTTTTATTGGGGGGCAGCTTGCTGATATCTGCGCCGTCAAAAATAACTTTGCCGGTGTCAGCAGTTTCAAAGCCGCCGATAATGCGGAGGGTTGTGGTCTTGCCGCAGCCGCTGGGGCCGAGAAGTGTGACGAATTCATTTTCTTTAACAGAAAGGTTCAGATCATCCAGAACCATTGTCCCGTCAAAGCTTTTGGAGATGTTTACTAAATCAATCAAAGGCTGGTTCATGTTCGATTCCTCCTGAAGTAGGTTAAGGTTTAAAAGTTGGGCGGGGAGCTGATCCAGATCAGCGTGGCGCCGGATTTGCTGGAAAGCCTGTGCTGCTTATCAGCCGTATAATAGAAAGATTCTCCCTTTTTTGCCCGGTAGGTATTGCCGCCCAGATGGATGGTTACGGTTCCTTGAAGAACATAACCAAATTCCTCGCCTTCGTGGGGCGTGTCCGGATAGGTTTCGCCGCCGGCCTCAAGCGTCAGAAGAATGGGTTCCATTCTGTTTTTCTGAGCGTTGGGAATAATCCACTTGATATTGTTTTTCAGCTCCGGATCATATTTTTCAAAATAATCCGATTTTCCGAAAACAATCTGTTCTTCCGGCGGTTCATAGAAAAATTCGCTTAAGGTACTGCCCAGACACTGCAGAATGTCAGTCAGCGTGGCAATGGAGGGGGAGGTCAGGTTCCGTTCCAGCTGAGAGATAAATCCCTTGGACAGCTCGGCACGGTCAGCCAGCTCCTCCTGGGTCAGCCCTTTCAGGATACGCAGCTCTTTCAGCTTTAAACCGATGTCAATATTCATAAAAGTACCTCCAGTCCGTTCCAGAGTTTCGTGACTATACTAAGCAAAAAGTTTACTGATATTAAATGAATGTAAAAATAACTTTAAAGTTTAGTATTCATAAACAAAAAGCAAGTTCCATTATACTGAAAAATATCCGCTTGTCAATAGATTCTCAATGGATTTTTTCTGAAAACTGTGGTATACTCTGTCACAGAAAGGCGAGGCCCGGAAATGGGGAGTCATTTGCGGGAAAAACACCATCAGGAGGAAGAATCTATGGCGAAGTATATGGCTTATGTGGGCTCTTATTCCTATACAGGAAAATCCAAGGGAATTACCGTGTATGATGTGGATGTGGAAAAGGGCAAATTTATAAAGCGCTGTGAGGTGGAGGTGGATAATTCCTCTTATGTCATTGCGTCAAACGATAATAAAACTCTGTATTCCATTGCAGATGAGGGCGTTGTGGCCTTCCGTATTCTTGAAAACGGAAGTCTGTCCCGGTTAAACAGTGCGAAGATTAAGGGAATGAGAGGCTGTCATCTTTCTACGGATCTGAAGGATAAGTATATATTTGTTTCCGGTTTCCACGATGGCAAGGCTACGATTCTTCGGCTGCGCAGAGACGGGGGCGTAGGTGAGATTGTAGACGGCGTGTTCCATAAGGGACTGGGAAGTGTGGCAGATCGAAATTTCCGTCCCCACGTTACCTGCTTTAGACGGACGCCGGACGGCAAGTTTGTGATGGCAGCAGATTCTGGTCTGGATCAGGTGAAGATTTACCGGTTTAATGAGCGGGATGAACATATGGTGCAGGTTGATGCGATCCGCTGTGATCTGGAGTCAGCGCCGCGTAATTTCCGGTTCAGCAACGACGGAAAATTTATCTATCTGATGTATGAGCAGAAAAATGTGATTGATGTGTATACATACGAAAGCGGAGATCGGGTGCCGGTGATTGAAAAGATTCAGACGATTTCTACCACAGCTCCCAAGCACAATCAGCTGACAGCGGCCTGCTCCCTGCGTTTTTCTCCGGATCAGAAGCATATGTTCTGCAGCAATGCAGGAGATGAAACGGTGTCGATGTATAAGCGTGATGAGAAGACGGGGCTTCTTGAAGAGATGTGCTGCTTACCTATCAGCGGGGAATATCCCAAGGATATTGCAATTTTCCCGGATGACAGACACTTGGCATCGATTAATCATGAAAGTGATAGTATTACATTCTTTAAGATTGATTATGAGAAGGGCTTGCTGATTATGAGCTCTACAGAAATTAAGTGCAATGAGCCCAACAGCTGTGTGATTGTGAAGGTCAGCGATTAATTTTTCTGTCATAGGAAATTGTGTCCTATGACAGAAAAACGCTCCGCGAGGATCGCCATGCGTCGGAAGAGAATTTTGTCGCAGAAGCGACCCTCCGCAGGCGGAGAAGCTCGCGAGCGAGCTTCTTTCTGTCATAGGAAATTGTGTCCTATGACAGAAAAACGCTCCGCGAGGATCGCCATGCGTCGGAAGAGAATTTTGTCGCAGAAGCGACCCTCCGCAGGCGGAGAAGCTCGCGAGCGAGCTTCTTTCTGTCATAGGAAATTGTGCCCTATGACATAAAAAACGCTCCGCGAGGATCGCCATGTGGCGGAAGAGGATTTTGTCGCAGAAGCGACCCTCCGCAGGCGGAGAAGCCCGCAAGAGAGCTTCTTTATTTAAAAGGATGTCAACAACGGAGGAGTGACAGAGTATGGCAGGATCAACCTATGGAACCGTCTTCCGAATTATGACATGGGGAGAGTCCCACGGCAAAGGCATCGGTGTGACCATTGATGGCTGTCCCGCGGGACTTGCTCTGTGTGAGGAGGATATTCAAAAATACCTGAACAGAAGAAGGCCGGGACAGAGCCGGTACTCCACTGCCAGAAAAGAAGGCGATCAGGTGGAGATTTTGTCTGGGGTATTTGAGGGAAAAACAACAGGAACGCCGATTGCCATGATGGTAAAAAATACAGATCAGCGTTCTCATGATTACAGCGCTATTATGGATGTATACCGTCCGGGGCATGCAGATTACTGTTTTGATCAAAAATACGGGCTTCGGGATTATCGGGGAGGAGGCAGAGCCTCAGCACGGGAAACTATTGCCAGAGTGGCAGCCGGAGCAGTTGCATGTAAGCTGCTTGAGCATTACGGAATTACGGTAACGGCCTATGTAAAAAGTATTGGTCCTTTTGAAATCGATCCCCAACGATTTGATTTAAAGGAAAGGGATAAGAATTCTCTTAATATGCCGGATGCTGTGGCTGCGGAGGAGACGGGAGAGTTTCTTCAGCGAATGATGGAAGCCCATGATTCTGCCGGAGGTGTGGTGGAATGTTTGGTGGACGGGATGCCTGCGGGGATAGGAGAACCTGTATTTGACAAGCTGGATGCCAGTCTGGCTCGGGCAGTGATGTCCATTGGGGCAGTGAAGGGCTTTGAAATAGGAGATGGTTTTGAAGCAGCCAAGGCATTAGGTTCTGAAAATAATGATGAATTTTATACAGATACGGATGGAAAGATACGAAAGAAAACCAATCATGCAGGCGGAATTTTAGGCGGTATCAGCGATGGAAGCCAGATTGTACTGCGGGCAGCCTTTAAGCCTACGCCGTCCATTGCCAGAGTGCAGAATACGGTAAATCGTTCAGGCCAAAATGTAGAAATCTCCATTCATGGACGTCATGATCCGGTGGTGGTTCCCAGAGCTGTTGTTGTTGTGGAAGCCATGACCGCTCTGACGATTGTGGATTTGATTTTGGAAAACAGATGCGCAAGGCTGTAAAATTAAGAAAGAAAAGGAGATTTGAAGATGAAAATTGCAATGGGAAATGACCACAGTGCAGTAGAGATGAAGGAAGCAATGAAGGCATATGTAGAGAGCAAGGGATATGAGGTTATTGATTTCGGAACCAATTCAACCGAAAGCTGTGACTATCCGGAGTTTGGGGAAAAGGTGGGCCGTGCCGTAGCATCAGGTGAAGCAGATTATGGTATTGCTATCTGCGGTACAGGCATCGGCATTGGCATTGCAGCAGGAAAGGTAAAGGGGGTTCGTGTCTGCACCTGCAGCGAGCCTTACAGCGCAAGACTTTCCAGAATGCACAACAATACAAATGTGCTGACCTTCGGCGCCCGTGTAATCGGCGTGGAAATGGCAAAGATGATTGTAGATGAGTGGCTGGACAACAAATATGAAGGAGGCCGTCACGATCGGAGAGTCCAGATGCTGGGAGAGATTGAGAACCGGTAAGGAAATTAAAGAACAGATGGAAGGCTGCAAACTGGAACAGCTGGGCCACCTGGAGAATAACAAAAATGATGGATTTTGCCGTCAGCCGAATAACAGGCTGGCGGTATTTTTCTATACACAATATCAGAAGCAGATTTTGCATTTTGAAAGGAAACTGCAGGAGCCTGTACAAGATTCCAAGATGCATATGCTAATAAACAGGCCCGGAGGTAGATTCCAGCGGAACCTTGATTTTCTGGAAACACAAATAAAAGGTGATACAGAGAATATCAATGAAGGAAAACAATGGAACAAAAGAAAGGATAAAAGAAAACGGGGCTGCCGCACAAATTTGAACTGTGCAACAGCCCCAATATTGGTATAATATCCCGAACTCCAGGATACTACAGCAAAATAATATTGTGCTCGCGGCAGATTTTTCTCATCTCCTCCGGCCAGATGCTTGCCTGAACCTCGCCAACATGAACGCGATCCAGAAGAAGCATGCAGAGACGGGACTGTCCGATACCGCCGCCAATGGTACAGGGAAGCTCGCCGTTTAAGAGCATCTTGTGATAGGGAAGATCTTTGCGTTCCTCACAGCCGGCCTTTTTTAACTGCTCGGCCAGAGAGGTCTCGTCTACACGGATTCCCATGCTGGAGATTTCCAGAGCACAGCCCAGTTTCTCAAACCAGAACAGAATATCGCCGTTTAACTGCCAGTCATCATAGTCCGGCGCCCGTCCGTCATGGGGCTCGCCGCTTTTCAGCTTGTCTCCTATTTTCATCAGGAAGACACAGCCGTGTTCCTGGGTAATGAGATTCTCACGTTCCTTAGGTGATTTGTCAGGCCAGCGATCCTCCAGTTCCTGAGTTGTAACAAAGGTAATGTCGCTGGGAAGGCGTTTTGCGGCTTCCGGGTACTTGTACCATACCTCGTGCTGCATGTGCTTGATCACCTTGAAAATCGTGCGGACGGTTTCCTGAAGAGTTTCCACAGTACGTTCCTCTCTGGTAATCACCTTTTCCCAGTCCCACTGATCCACATAGCAGGAATGAAGATTGTCCAGCTCCTCGTCCCGGCGGATAGCGTTCATATTGGTATAAAGGCCTTCTCCCGGCTGGAAGCCGTAGGTCTTTAATGCCATACGCTTCCATTTTGCCAGAGAATGGACAACTTCTACGGTTTCTCCAGGAATAGATGCAAGATCAAACTGGACAGGACGTTCCACGCCGTTTAAATCGTCGTTCAGTCCGCTTGATTTTTCAACAAAAAGAGGTGCGGAAATACGCTCCAGATGCATTTCTCTGCCAAGCTCTCTCTGAAAGGTGTCTCGAATGTATTTGATCGCCTCCTGAGTCTCGCGGACAGAAAGGTGGGGATTATAGTTTTCCGGTATAATCAGTGCCATAGGTTTTCCTCCCGAAAATGTTCGTAATGCCTATCATGGTAGCATTATTGGGGAGAAATTACAAGTGTTTTTTCTGTTAGAGATCACACTTTTCCGTAACCGCTCAGCGGTGTATTTTCCTGTCGGCTTCGCATGGCTGAACGATTTCAGTTTTTTTGTTTCTATCTTCTATGGCGTGAATCAGCTCTACAATCAGCTGATGGGTGGGGGCAGGAACACCGCACTTTTGGGAGGCGCGTACTACAGAACCACTGATGGTATTCACCTCTGTTTTTCGTCCGGCTTTTAAATCAGCGCAGATAGAGGTAATGCCGTCTGGGGAATTGAGGGAGGTGAGGCGCACCTTTTCTGCAATGGCTTTTTCGTCAGCCTGAAGTCCCAGACCGCGGGCAACGGCAGCAGCCTCCTGAATCAGTCTTTCGGCAATGGACCAGGCATATTCATTAGAGGCAATAAAGCCCATGGGAACCTGAAGGACTCCGGTTAATGCACTTAGGGACACGTTAGTAAAGAGTTTGTCCCAGATAAGCTGCTGGATGTTGGAATGAATCTGTCCCTGAAATCCGCAGGCATCCAGAGTTTCTTTCACTTTTGGAAGAAATCCGCTGGGATCTCCGGCGGGCATTCCGATATTTGTTTTTCCAGTTCCGCCCCGGCGCACATAGCCGGGGGCAAGGACAGCACCGTTGTCCTCAGTTGTTCCAATAATAATATGATCTGCCGGTACAAATTCTGACAGAATATCTTCATGACCGGAGCCGTTCTGAAGAGTCATCAGAAAGGTATCAGGGCCGATAAGCTCCCGATTGGCCGAAAGAGCTGACCGGGAATACAGGGCTTTGACAAACAAAATCACCAGATCCATAGGGGGAAGGCCTTCTGAAGAGGTAACAGCAGAAGGATGGTAGGTGATGTCCTGGCCCTCTTCCTGCAGAATCAGGCCGTTTTTTTGAATATGTTCTACAGTTTCCTGGTTGGTGTCAACCAGCCAGACCTCATTCTGCAGAGATAAGTGGCCGCCGTAAATGGAGCCCATGGCTCCGGCGCCGATAACAGCAATTTTCATAATGTATTCCTTCTTTCGAAAAGGGCTGTTCTAATGAACCGATATGTTTATCTGGAAAACTCAGCCAAGCCTTCAATGGCGTAAGCACGTACCGGACAGGAATCAGCTCCGATAATAGGAAGCGCAGAGTAGGACATGAAGAAGGTGTCTGTGGACAGCTGCTCCAGGTTCTTTAAAACCTCCAGGAAGACAATATCTACTTCCATCAGAATATCATGGAAGGGTTTTACATCGGCTTCGCAGTTTTCAATAGAAACTCCGTCACCGAAGCCGACACATTTTACCTTATGGTTGCGGAACCACCAAGCAGACTCTGCATTGATAAACAGTCTCTTATCCTCAGGGCTGTTGGTTGCAGGGGTAAAGGGCGGGAATTTCCAGTTGCTGTCCAGAATGACAATATCGCCTTCCTGAATGCGATCGCCGCAGGCACGATCCAGATCAGCAGCGCTGATGTGAGCGTTGGGTTCCAGGAAATCAATATTTACATAAATGGCACGGCCCATGAAGGTGGTCAGAGGAAGATCTCCTACAGATTTTCCATTTTCGAAATGATGATAAGGACATTCGCAGTGGGTTCCCAGGTGGCTGGTCAGATCCAGAGCAGTGTGGTAATCCGGAATTGGGCCGCCTGTGTTGTAACGGATCAGATGGCAGCGGCGGCTTTCCGTAGCCGGATCCAGAACCTTTGTTAAATCGACAACTCTTAAATTTCCTAATTGATAAACAGCTTCCATGATAAGCTCCTCCTGTACATATAAAAAGTTTAGGTCAATGAAGTCTTTCTAATTCACATTATAGAGTATACCAGTATACCGGTCAAGGACTTTTTCTTGACTTAAAAAGAAAATTTATATAAGATGAAAAAAAAGGAAAGGAAAATATGGATGTTAAGAATAAAATATGAAGATATGGTAAAGGAATTTAACCGGGTTCTTTTGGGACGCGGTTTTTCCAGGGAAGACGCGCAGGCAGCAGCAGAACTGTTTGCACAAAACAGTCTGGACGGAGTATACAGTCACGGGTTAAACCGGTTTCCGAGAGTGGTGGAATATCTGGATAAAGGGACGATTGATCCCCATGCAAGGGCCCAGTGTGTGATGGCTATGGGAGCAGCGGAGCGGTGGGACGGACACAGGGGATTTGGTCCTCTGAATGCGAAACTGGCCATGAACCGAGCTTGTGAGCTGGCGAAGCTGTATGGTATCGGAATGGTAGCCCTGGGAAATAACAATCACTGGATGCGGGGCGGTACCTATGGCTGGCAGGCGGCAGAGCAGGGCTGCATTGCCATTTGCTGGTCCAACACGATGCCCAATATGCCGGCCTGGGGCGGGGTGGACAGAAAAATCGGCAATAATCCGATTGTATTTGCCGTTCCGGGGCCAAATGGAAATCATGTGGTAGTAGACTGCGCTGTTTCGCAGTTTTCTTATGGAAAGCTGGAGGAGCTGAGAATAAAGGGAGCAATGCTTCCTGTACCGGGCGGATATGATGAAAATAATCAGCTGACGATGGATCCGGCTGCAGTAGAGAAAACAGGAAGAGTGATTCCCATGGGATACTGGAAGGGAAGCGGAATTTCTATTCTGCTGGATTTGATTGCCACAGTGATGACTGGCGGCAATTCTGTCCGGACAATCGGAACCTTTGAGGAAGAAGCAGGAGTATCCCAGATGATGATTGCCATGGATCCTGGGAAATTTCAGGGTGCAGAAGCTACAGAGCAGATGGTAAAAGATCTGGTGGCAGATTTGAAAACATCGATTCCCGCAGAAGAGGGGCGGGAGGTTCTGTATCCGGGAGAACGGGTAATTGCCACGAGGAAGGATAATCTGAAAAATGGAATTCCAGTGGTGGAAGAGAAGTGGAATGCAGTTTTGAAGATGTAAAAAAGGAACACAGAAAATACGGATAAAGAAAAAACGAGCCTGCCCTTTAGAAGTGAGGGGCAGGCCCTTTCTTTTATCGAATCAGGTGAACCCTGCTGCACAGACGAAGAATTCTCATTCCAAAGGGCATATCAGGAAGCTCTTCCTCTGTTACGGATTTGGTCAGAATAATCAGAACTCCGTAAAGGATCATAGCCAGGGGAACACTTACCAGAATACCCAGCTGATAGTATCCTGTAATGGAGGTTGTCAGCCGGTAAACAGCCAGAGCAAAGGCCCCCATAATAACGGAGGAAAGCAACGGCAGCAGGAACGTGGTTCGTACCTCCTGACGGTATTTTAAGGCTTTTCCGATAGCCAGCCAGTTGAGAATGCATACAGCCAGAGCAAAGGTTACATTTCCGATTACCAGTCCGTAAACTCCCATGTTACAGTGCTGCAGCAGCACATAGACAAGAACGACATGGAGAGCCAGGGAGATGGCTGAATGGGTGACTGATTTGCGCATCAGGTCAATGCCCTGGAGCACCGCGTTGGTGACTGTGGACAGGGAAAAGAAAATAACAGCTGGCGCGCCGATGGTCAGCAGATCTCGTGCCAGAGCTGAATGATCTCCAAAAATAAGCTGCATGACAGGACCGGCCAGAACTCCCATGCCTACGGCACAGGGAATGGCAATCAGCATGTTGAATTTTACAGTCAGCCGGATTTTTTTCTGGACTGCCGGGAAATCCCTCTGGGTTTTGGATGCTACAATGCTGGGAATCATAGAGGTTCCCAGGGAAGAGGCAATGGCTACAGGAACATTGGTCAGAAGCCGATATTCGCCGCCGTAGACACCAAGAAGAGACATTCGCTCCTTTTCTGTCAGTCCTTTAGCAGACATAATCTGCCCGAACATGGAATTATCTACGGAGCCGCTTAACTGATAAACAAACTGGCTCAGGATAATAGGAGTCAGCGTAATGAGCAGGGCCCAGAATACAGACTTCCAGGATTCTACAGAAACAGGCTGGGGCTGGCGATAAAGCTCTGCCTGTCTGTTTCTATGGCGAAGCATCAGAGCAGAAAGGAAAATCAGGGCAGCCAGAGCGCCAGTCAGGGTTCCTAGGGTTCCGCCTGCTGCACCGTAGGAAGCCGGAGAGGCAGTGTCTGCAAACCACCGGAGAAAGAAATAGGAGGCAACAATGCTGACTGCAGCGTGAATCACCTGTTCAATAATCTGAGATACAGAGGTGGGAATCATATTGCCAAAGCCCTGAAAATATCCTCGTATAATGCCCATAATAGAAAATACAAGCACGGTAGGAGCCATGATAGCCAGGGGAAGGGCGCTGCCAGGACTTTTGAAGATAGTTTCTGTAATCCAGGAGGAGCCAAACAGCAAAATTGCAGTCATGGCAGTTCCCACGGCCACACCGAAGGCCATGCCGCACAGATAGACTCGGCGGGCATCCTGGTAACGTCCCCGGATTCTTCGGGCTGCGATCAGCTTGGAAATGGCCAGAGGCAGGCTGTACGAGGATAAAATCAGTCCAATGTTGTAGATTTCATAGGCAGTATTGTAATAGCCAATGCCTTCGGTTCCCAGAATACGGGTCATGGGCACCTTGTATAAAAGTCCGATGAGCCGGACAATGATTCCGGCTGCGGCCAGAATGCTTCCCTGAATCAGGAAGTTTCCAGAATCAGAGGATTTGGATGTCGTTTTGGTTTCGTTGATCATATACACTCTCCTCATAGGTATCAGCAGATTTTAGTATGGTCTGAAAAGCTGATTCCTATTATAACGCAACCGAGCAGGGCAGGCAAGGAGAACGTTCTGGCGCATCCCGCCGTCCTGTGATACAATACCGGTATGAAAACTTCAGAACAGGAGGCATTTAGAGAATGAAGAAAATAGGTTTTATTGGTGTGGGTATTATGGGTAAATCCATGGTTCGTAATTTAATGAAGGCCGGCTTTGATGTGGCGATTTATACCAGGACAAAATCGAAGGTTGAGGATGTGATCTGTGAGGGAGCAGCTTGGCGTGATTCGGTAAAAGAGTGTGTAGCAGATAGGGATGCGGTGATTACGATTGTCGGTTATCCCAAGGATGTAGAAGAGGTTTATTTCGGAGAAGGCGGGATTTTGAAAAATGCTCCGACAGGCGCCTATGTCATTGACATGACAACCAGCAGCCCCAAGCTGGCAGAGCGGATTTATGAGGAAGCAAAGGCAGTGGGGCTTTATGCTCTGGATGCACCGGTAACAGGCGGCGACAGCGGAGCGAAAGCTGGAACTCTGACGATTCTGGCAGGCGGCGACAGGGAAGCTTTTGATGCCTGCATGCCGGTATTTGAGGCCATGGGAAAGAATATTAATTATGAAGGAAAGGCAGGAAATGGACAGCATACAAAGATGTGCAACCAGATTGCGATTGCAGGAGCACTTTCCGGCGCCTGCGAGGCTTTGGCCTATGCCCAGGCTGTAGGTCTGGATCCAAAGCTGATGCTGGAATCTATTTCTACTGGAGCTGCGGGAAGCGCACAGATGAATAACGTGGCATCCAGAATTTTAAAAGATGATTTTGAACCGGGCTTTTTTATCAAGCATTTTATTAAAGATATGAAGCTGGCTGATGAAGAGGCCCTGGCGGCAGATGCCAGATTGGGAGTTTTGGAATATGTTCTGGCAATGTATGAAAAGCTGGCGGGAGAAGGACTGGGAGATCTGGGAACTCAGGCGCTGATTAAGTATTACGAAAAATTGTAAGAAGCAGAAGTGATGCAGAGGATTGGCAGAAATCCTTAATGCACTCTTAATATGGGAATGTCTTGTTTCTCCAATACAAATTGAGTATAATCGATGTAGCGGCCAGAAAAAATCAGGCCGTCCTGAATCGTTACAATAGAAAAAGGAGCCAGGACGATGAAAATAAAATCCATTCGAGATGTAAAAATCAGCAAAAAGCTGATGATATTGGGTGCTGTCAGTATTCTGGGGCTGTTTCTTATGGGAAAGGAATCCATTGCCACAGCAAGACAGATTGATCAGGTAGGAGCAGAGCTGAATGATGTGTGGATGAATGCAGTGATTGCGGCAGAAGAGTTGAATACAGTGACCTCGGATTACCGGATTACAGAAAGCCGCCATGCGATTACAACGGATCTGGAGCTTATGGGAGCGCTGGAACAGGATATGCTGGAGCTGGAACAGGATATTGAAAGCCGGTTTCAGGAGTATAAGCAGCTTCCAACTCTGGAAGCAGATCAGATGATCATGGATCGGGCATATCAGGCATGGCAGCAATATCTGGAATGCAGTAAGGAACTGGTCGAAATCAGTAAAGGAAATGACCGGGAAAAGGCCACGGAGATGATGATGGGCGAGGCACAGCAGCGCTTTGACGAAACCAGCAGCCTGTTTCTGGAGGCAGTTGATTATAATAAGGATACAGCCATGCAGGCAAGAGATGATGCCGGAAGGCTGTATGATCGGCTGTCCCGGGTAAAATTGGTTGTAATCGGCGCTGTTTCCCTCATTGTTATCAGTCTGATTCTTTCTTTGATTCGGTCAATTAAGGAGCCGTCAGAAAAGCTGGCTGATGCAGCATGGCGGGCGGGAAACGGCAATCTGGATACGTTTCTGGAGTATGAATCTGAGGATGAGATTGGAGCTTTGACAAGAGCGATGAATGAAATGCTGGCTCGTCTGCGGGATATTATCCGGGATGAGACGAGAATGTTTCAGGAAATCGGAAGCAGAAATTATGAGGTGAAATCCGAGTGTGAGCAGGCATACCGGGGAGATTTTGCTCCGGTGCTTTATGCATTTGCCAGTCTTCAAAGTCAGCTGAAGGTGCAGGAAAGTCAGCATCAGGAAGAGCTTCTGCGTCAGAAGGCACACTATGAAAAAGAGTTGGCGGCGCTGAAAATTCAGATATCGCAGATGGAAAAGGAAACTGAAAAACATGAAGAAAAATAATGGCAGCAGGCAGGAATCCTGCTGGATGCTGCAGACCAAGCGGGCAGATTTTGGATCCCTCGCAAAGCGTTTTCACATCAGCCCTGTGACTGCGCGGATTATCAGAAACAGAGGGATAGTAGGAGAGGAGGCTGTGGAAAAATATCTCCACGGAACGCTTCGGGATTTGTACAATCCTCATCTTCTGAAGGGGATGGATCAGGCTGTCGGGATTTTGGAAGATAAAATAAAATCTGGAAAACGGATTCGCGTTGTAGGCGATTATGATATTGACGGTGTGTGCTCCACCTACCTGCTGTACCGGGGAATTTCCCGGTGCAGAGGTCTGGTGGATTATCAGATCCCGGAGCGAATCCGAGACGGATACGGTATTAATGAGAATATTATCAGAAAGGCTGCAGCTGACGGAATTGATACGATTGTAACCTGTGACAATGGAATTGCGGCTTTGGATCAGATTGCTCTGGCAAAAGAATTGGGACTGACAGTCGTGGTGACGGATCATCATGAGGTGGTGCGCAGGGCAGATGGCTCAGAGCAGCTTCCCTGTGCAGATGCGGTTGTGAATCCCAAGCAGGATGGCTGCAGCTATCCATTTAAAAGCATTTGCGGCGGAGTTGTGGCCTATAAGCTGGTGCAGGTTTTGTTTGAGCGCTTTGGAATTCCGGAGACAGAATGGGAGCAGATGCTGGAGTTTGCGGCAATTGCTGCAGTAGGCGATGTGATGCCGCTTCAGGATGAGAACAGAATTCTGGTGAGAAGGGGACTGCGTCAGATTGCCTGTACGAAAAGTGCAGGACTCAGAGCCTTGGTGGAAGCCTGTGATCTGGATATTACCCAGCTGACGGCATATCACATTGGATTTGTCATTGGACCCTGTCTGAATGCCAGCGGAAGACTTCAGACAGCGAAGCTGGCTCTGGAAATGCTTCTCTGTGAAGATGAGACACAGGCTCAGGAAATGGCAGTTCAGCTAAAGGAGCTGAATGAGGAGCGAAAGAACATGACGCAGAAAGGCGTAGAGGAAGCCCTTTCTCTCGTTGAAGAACAGTATGAGAATGATTCGGTGCTGGTAGTGTACCTGCCGGACTGCCATGAGTCTTTAGCTGGAATTATTGCAGGCCGTGTGCGTGAAGCCTGGAACAGGCCGTCTTTTGTTCTGACCAGGAGTGCGGAGGAGGCAGATTCACAGGACGGCGAAGAAACGGTTCTCATGGCAAAGGGCTCGGGCCGTTCGATTGAAGCATACCATATGTACCAGGGACTTTGCGGAGTTCAGGATCTTCTTGTAAAATTCGGAGGCCATCCTATGGCAGCTGGTTTTTCTCTGCGGGAAGCAGATATTGAGGAATTCCGCCGAAGACTGAATGAACAGGCGGATTTGAAGCCAGAGGATTTTGTGCGGAAAATCTGGATTGATGTACCGATGCCTCTGGAATATATTTCCGAGGGACTGGTTGAAGAACTGAAGCAGCTGGAGCCCTTTGGACAGGGCAATGAGAAGCCGCAGTTCGCGCAGAAAAATCTTTTGATTCGAAGCAGCCGCGTTCTTGGACGGAACCGGAATGCAGTAAAGCTGTCTCTGGTTACGGAACAGGGGTATTCGATGGAAGGAATGCTGTTTACGGAGGGAGATCGCTTTATGGAGGAGCTGGGAAGCCAGAAGCACATCGATGTGATTTATTATCCAGATGTAAATGAGTATAATGGAAACAGAACGCTGCAGATTGTGGTTCGAGAATATAAGCTGCATCCATAAAAAGTGGAATGGAGGATAATGCTATGAAAGAAATCCGCACAGTAATCATCGGTTTTGGCGGTATGGGAAAAAAATATGCAAAAATTATTGCAGAAGGACAGGCTCCGGGGCTGACACTTCAGGGGATTTGCTGTCGGAACCAGCCTGGTCAGCAGGAGATCCGCACCCTTTATCCTCAAACGGCTCTGTATCAGGATGTGGAAGATACATTTTCTCATCAGGAGGATTTTGACGCAGTGGTGATTGCAACCCCGCATTCTACCCACGTGGAAATTGGGAAAAAGGCATTTTCCTGTGGAAAACATGTTTTTTGCGAGAAGCCTTTGGGGATTACGGCAGAAGCGGCAGAAGAACTGGCAGCTGCAAAGCGGGCAGATACGGAATTTGCCGTGATGTTTCACTGCAGAACCTTCCCGGCATTCCGCAAGGCAAAGGAAATGCTGGATACAGGCGTTCTGGGACATGTAACGAGAGCTGTCTGGATTTGTAATAACTGGTTCCGCTCCCCATGGTATCACAGCAGTGCTTCTTGGAGAAGCAGCTGGAACGGGGAAGGCGGAGGACTTCTTTTGAATCAGTGTCAGCATTATCTTGATATGTGGCAGTGGCTGTTTGGAATGCCGGATGCAGTGGATGCAGATATTGATTTTGGAAAGTATAATGATTTTGCTGTAGATGACAGTGTAGATCTGCGGCTTTATTATGGAAGCCGAAAGGATGGACGTCCGCCCTTCCGGGGCTCTCTGATCAGCTCCAGCGGTGAGCATCCAGGCTCTAATCGGCTGGAAATCTGGGGAACCTGCGGAAAACTGACTGTTGAAGGTGGAAAAACGGTGCTCTGGGATAAAAATGATGTGAATACAGACACTTTTAATCGGGAAAACAGGGTGATTTTCGGACAGCCCTCTCACCATGAGGAAGTGGTGGCATTAGAGCCGGAGGAGGATGCTTATGTGACGATGTTTCGGAATTTCAGCGATCATCTTCTGAAAGGAACGCCGTTAATTGCGCCGGGAGAGGAAGGCATTGGAGGACTTTTGCTGGCCAATGCTTCTTATCTTTCTGCCTGGACTGGTGAACGGGTTAAATTTCCTCTGGATGAAAAGCGGTATGGAGAGCTGTTAGAGGAGCATCGGAGAGCGGAGCTGGAGAAGGGCTGAGAATTCGATAGAAAATCTGCTGCTGTTTACAGGCAAGCCAGTGAACAACAATAAAACGTCAGAAAACCACGAAGAAAAGAGACAATTGCTTGACAGGTCTCTTTTTTTTGTACTATAATCAAAACCATGCGGGGGATACCAATTATTTTAGAGAAGAAAAGGAGTACTGCTATGGTTAATGAGGTAATGAATTTCATCACAGACTATGATCCTGAAGTGGGAAAAGCGATTGAAGCAGAGGCGGCTCGTCAGAGAAGAAATCTGGAGCTGATTGCATCAGAAAACATTGTTTCAGAGCCGGTTATGATGGCGATGGGAACGGTGCTTACCAACAAATATGCAGAGGGTTATTCCGGGAAGCGGTACTACGGCGGCTGTGAGTGCGTGGATGTGGTGGAGAATATTGCCATTGACCGTGCAAAAAAGCTGTTTGGATGCGACTATGCCAATGTACAGCCCCACTCTGGAGCACAGGCTAATATGGCAGTGTTTGTCGCTATGTTAAAGCCGGGAGATACGGTGCTGAGCATGAGTCTGGATCATGGCGGCCATCTTTCTCATGGAAGTCCTGTAAACTTCTCTGGCATGTATTTTAATATTGTTCCCTATGGCGTGAATGAACAGGGATTTATTGATTATGATGAGGTAGAACGTCTTGCTGTAGAGCATAAGCCGAAGATGATTCTGGCAGGAGCCAGCGCTTATGCCCGGACGATTGATTTTAAACGTTTCCGTGAGATTGCAGATAAGGTTGGCGCATATCTGATGGTAGATATGGCTCATATTGCAGGGCTTGTGGCAGCAGGAGAGCATCCCAGTCCCATTCCTTACGCAGATGTAGTGACGACTACGACACACAAGACTCTGCGGGGGCCCAGAGGCGGCATGATTCTGGCAAATCAGGCTGCAGCAGATAAATTTAATTTTAACAAGGCTATTTTCCCGGGAACCCAGGGCGGACCTTTGGAGCATGTGATTGCAGCAAAGGCAGTCTGCTTTGGCGAAGCTCTGAAACCGGAATTTAAGGAATATCAGCATCAGGTAAGAAAGAATGCAGCGGCTCTGGCAGAAGCGCTGACGGCTCAGGGCTTCAAGCTGGTTTCTGGCGGCACTGATAACCATCTGATGCTGGTGGATCTGACAGGGCTTGATGTCAGCGGAAAGGAGCTGCAGAATCGGTGTGATGAGGTTTATATTACACTGAATAAAAATGCAGTACCTAATGATCCCAGAAGTCCCTTTGTGACCTCCGGTGTCCGTATTGGAACTCCAGCTATTACTTCCAGAGGGCTGAAAGAGGAGGATATGCCGAAGATTGCTGAGTGTATCTGGCTGGCAGCTACGGATTTTGAGAATAAGGCTGATTACATTCGCGCTGAGGTAACGAAGCTCTGTGAAAAATATCCGATTTATAAATAATATCTGCAATATAGGCCGCTGCCGGAGATTTTACATTGTTTGTAAAATCTCCGGCAGCGGCTTTTCTTTGCTTTTTTTTGCGAAAAAACTTTACATTGATTTTACAGACAGCTTCTTTTAGATTTTACATAAGGATTTTACAATACGCCTTGTAAGAAACAAAACGCAGTCACTGGGAAGTCCCCCAAAAGCAGCTTCCCATGATGATACAGGATCACAAATGTAAAACATATGCGGCAAAAAGACAAGGCCGTACAGAAAAAGGAGAGAAAAATTATGAAAAAAACAATGGCAGTACTTTTAGCAATGGGTCTGGCAATGGCAGGTCTGACTGGATGTTCCGGAAATAAGGCAGCTGAGACAACTGCAGCAGCAACCGAAGCAGCAACTACAGCCGCTCAGACAGAGAAGGCGGAGGAGACTACTGCAAAAGAGACTGAAGGAAAGGCAGAAGGTCCTATCAGTGTGGTATCTCGTGAGGATGGCTCCGGTACCAGAGGTGCTTTTATTGAGCTGTTCGGCATCGAAGAGAAGAATGATGCAGGAGAAAAAATAGATATGACTACAGAGGATGCAGAAATTACTAACAGCACCTCTGTTATGATGACCACAATTTCTGGAAATACCGAGGCAATCGGTTATATTTCTCTGGGCTCTTTAAATGATACGGTAAAGGCAGTAAAGATTGATGGAGCAGAGGCAACCGTTGACAATATCAAATCTGGTGCATACAAAATTGCCCGCCCGTTTAATATCGCAACAAAGGCAGAAGTAAGCGAGGTTGCTGCTGATTTCATTAAATATATTATGAGTGAGCAGGGACAGAAGGTTGTTGAGGATAACGGATATATCAGCCAGGGAAATGAGGGAGCATATGAAGCTTCTGGTCTTTCTGGAAAGGTTGTAGTAGCAGGTTCTTCTTCTGTAACTCCGGTTATGGAAAAGCTGAAAGAGGCTTATAATGCATTGAATCCGGATGTAACTATTGAAGTACAGCAGTCTGATTCTACTACTGGTGTAACCTCCGCAATTGAGGGTGTGTGTGATATTGGTATGGCATCCAGAGAGTTAAAGGACAGCGAACTGGAGAAGGGAGTTACTGGCACTGTAATTGCCATGGACGGAATTGCTGTTATTGTAAACAATGATAGTCCGGTAGAGGAACTGACCAGCGAGAATGTAAAAGCAATTTTTACCGGCGAGGTTACTGACTGGGCAGATGTAAAGTAATTACAACATGAAGAATCATATTTGAAACCATCGTGAGGCGGCCCCTTCAGGAGCCGCCTTCTATGACACAGCAGAGAAGCATCCCTGGAAAGTAAGGAGTTTGTATGAATCATTTGAAAGAAAAATCCATGCGTATGGTATTTATGATATCTGCCTGCGCGTCTATTCTGTCTGTAGCTATGATATGTATTTTCCTGTTTGCAAACGGGATTCCAGCAATAGGAAAAATCGGTATATTTGATTTTCTGCTGGGGGAAAAGTGGAAGCCGGGAAATGACATTTATGGAATCCTTCCCATGATTCTGGGAAGTATTTATGTAACTGCAGGGGCTATTGTGGTGGGGGTTCCCATCGGCATCCTGACTGCTATTTTTATGTCCCGGTTTTGTCCCCGCAGCCTGTACCGGATTATGAAGCCGGCCATTGATCTGCTGGCAGGAATCCCTTCCGTTGTCTATGGATTTTTCGGTATGGTAGTGATTGTTCCGGTCATGTCAAAGCTTTTTGGCGGAAGCGGAAAGAGTATGGCAACAGCTTCTGTTCTCCTGGGAATTATGATTCTTCCTACGATTATCGGGGTATCAGAATCAGCAATTAATGCGGTTCCTTCCAGCTATTATGAAGGAGCCCTGGCTCTGGGAGCCAGCCATGAAAGAAGTGTATTTTTTGCTACACTTCCAGCTGCAAAATCAGGAATTCTTGCAGGTGTGATTCTGGGTGTAGGACGGGCTATTGGTGAGACGATGGCAGTAATTATGGTGGCTGGAAACCAGGCTCGTATGCCGAAGGGATTGTTTGAAGGAGTCCGCACCATGACGGCTAATATTGTGCTGGAGATGGGATATGCCACAGATTTGCATCGGGAAGCTTTGATTGCAACAGCTGTAGTATTGTTTGTGTTTATTTTGATTATTAACCTGTCATTTTCTATTTTAAGCAGAAAGGCGGAAGCGTGATGGAAGCATTTATGGAAAAAAAGAATGTAGAGATTCAGGCAATTAACCGTCAGACCTTTTCTCAGCGTCTGAAGTCCTATAAAAGAAGTCCCTTGTCCCTGCTTTTGCTGATTCTGGTCAGCCTGTCGGCTCTGATTACGGTGATGACGCTGCTGTTTTTGATTGCCTATATTCTGATTAAGGGTGTTCCTTATCTGACGGCAGATCTGTTTGCGTGGGAATATAACAGTGAAAATGTATCTCTGATGCCGGCGCTGATTAATACCATTATTATGACAGGGCTTTCTCTGATTATTGCAGGTCCTTTGGGAATTTTTGCAGCTATCTATCTGGTGGAATATGCAAAGCGGGGAAATAAGCTGGTGGCTTTGATTCGAATTACAGCGGAAACCTTATCCGGAATTCCTTCAATTGTGTACGGTCTGTTTGGATTTCTGCTGTTTGCCGTTACCTTTAAGTGGTCCTACACAATCCTGGGCGGCGCGCTGACTTTGGCAATTATGATTCTTCCGTTAATTATGAGGACAACGGAGGAGGCGTTAAAATCGGTTCCGGATTCTTATAGAGAAGGCAGCTTTGGACTGGGAGCGGGGCGGTTAAGAACAGTCTTTCATATTGTGCTTCCATCAGCAGTTCCGGGAATTCTGGCCGGAATTATTCTCGCAGTTGGACGAATTGTAGGTGAGACGGCAGCTTTGATGTATACGGCAGGTACTGTGGCTGGAATTCCGGAAAGTCTTTTAGGCTCCGGGCGGACGCTGGCTGTTCATATGTATGTGCTGACTAATGAGGGGCTGTATACCAATCAATCTTACGCAACAGCAGTGGTGCTTCTGGTGATTGTCGTGTGCATCAATGCCGTTTCCGGGATGATTGCAAAAATGGTAGCAAAATAGATGCCGGAAAGGCTGAAAAACCGGATAGGCCAACTGGTGAAGAGGCGTTTGTATCAGAAAAATATAATAACAAAGAATGTTTGGAAATCAGGAAAGGGAATTTATGGATAAGCTGACAATTCAGAATATGGAGCTGTATTACGGGGATTTTAAGGCCCTGAAGGGGATTAATTTGAATATTCAAGCAAATGAAATTACCGCTTTTATTGGGCCTTCCGGATGCGGAAAATCGACACTTTTAAAGTCTTTAAACAGGATGAATGATCTGGTTGAGGGATGTAAAATCACAGGAAAAATTCTGCTGGATGGGGAAGATATTTATGGAAATATGGACATTAACCTTCTGCGGAAGCGGGTGGGAATGGTATTCCAGAAGCCAAATCCTTTCCCCATGAGCGTGTATGATAATATTGCTTTCGGTCCCAGAACTCACGGGATTCATTCCAAGGTTCAGCTGGATGATATTGTGGAAAAATCGCTGAGAGATGCGGCTATCTGGGATGAGCTGAAGGATCGTCTGAAAAAGAGCGCCCTGGGACTTTCCGGCGGTCAGCAGCAGCGGCTTTGCATTGCCCGCGCGTTGGCAGTACAGCCCGAGGTGCTTTTGATGGATGAGCCTACTTCTGCTCTGGATCCGATTTCCACCTCAAAAATAGAGGATCTTGCTGTAGAACTGAAAAAGGATTATACTATTGTTATGGTAACACATAATATGCAGCAGGCTGCGCGTATTTCTGATAAAACTGCATTTTTCCTTCTGGGAGAGGTGGTAGAATTCGGAGAGACAGAGCAGATTTTCTCCATGCCCAGAAACAAGAAAACGGAAGATTATATTACGGGGAGGTTTGGCTGATATGCGCAATCGTTTTGACGAACAGCTGGAGCTGTTAAATGTGGAACTGATTCGAATGGGAGCACTGTGTGAGGACGCGATTTCCTATGCATCAAGAACTCTGATGAAGGAGGGAGATTTCTCTGATGAGGTGTATAAAACCGATCGGGAAATCGACCAGAAGGAGCGGGATATTGAAAATCTTTGTATGAGAATTCTCCTGCAGCAGCAGCCTGTGGCAAAGGATCTCAGACAGGTTTCTTCTGCTCTGAAAATGATTTCTGATATGGAACGTATTGGTGATCAGGCGTCAGATATTGCAGAGATCTGCAGCTTTCTGCAGGGCTGGGAAACAGAGAGCCGGCTTCACATTCGGGATATGGCAGAGGCGACCATGAAAATGGTAACGGAGAGCATTGATTCCTTTGTAAAAAAGGATTTGAACATAGCAAAAGAAGTAATTCTCTATGATGATGTGGTGGATGAGCTGTTCGGTAAGGTAAAGCAGGAGCTGATTGGACTGCTGACCCGGGAGGACAGGAATGAGGAGCTGGGAGAGTTCTGTATTGATATGCTGATGATTGCAAAGTATTTTGAGCGCATCGGTGATCACGCTACGAATATTGCCGAGTGGGTGGAGTATTCTATTACCGGCACACATCTGGAGTAGAACAGGAGGAAGCAGGCAGAATGATTTATCTGGTAGAAGATGACAACAGTATCCGGGAACTTGTGATTTACACCCTGCAGTCTACAGGATTTCCGGCGAAGGGATTTTCCTGTGCCAAGGAATTCTGGGAGGCCATGAAGGAGGAGCAGCCCTCGATGGCGCTGCTTGATATTATGCTGCCGGACGAGGACGGTCTGACTATTTTGAGAAAGCTTAGGGATTCGGCTCAAACGGCACGGCTTCCGGTGATTATGCTGACAGCAAAGGGAACGGAGTATGATAAGGTGATTGGTCTGGACAGCGGAGCTGACGATTACATTCCCAAGCCCTTTGGAATGATGGAACTGGTATCCCGGGTGCGGGCTCTGCTTCGGAGAGCGGAGCCGGAGAAAAAGGGGGGACTTCTTCAGGTTGGCCCCATTGCGGTAGATGCGGCAAAGCACACAGTTAAGGTCAATGATCAGGCGGTGGTTCTTACCTTTAAGGAGTTTGAGCTGCTTTGCTATCTGATGGAAAATGAAGGAATGGTTCTTACAAGAGATCAGCTGCTGTCCAGAATCTGGGGCTATGATTTTGATGGGGAGACAAGGACTGTGGACGTTCATATCCGGACTCTTCGGCAGAAACTGGGGGCAGCCAGCGGCTATATTGAAACCATCCGCGGCGTAGGCTATAAGATGGAGGAAATCGGATGAAACGGAAAATCTATTGGAATATGTGCCTGGTTGCCCTGTTTTCCATGGTAGTGGCAACTCTGGTAACGACCTGGCTGTTTTGCCGGGATTTGCAGGAGCAGATGCAGCTGGCAGTGAGGACTGAGGTGCGGTATCTGGAGTCGGCTGTAGAGGTTTCTGGGAAAGAATATCTTGCGCATCTGGCCAGCCGGGGAGACGGCAATAATATAAACCGGATTACCTGGATCGGGGAGGACGGAACAGTTCTCTATGACAGTTATGCAGACAGCGAATCCTTGGAAAATCACAGGGATCGCCCGGAGGTTGTCAGTGCGTTTCAGACAGGGGCTGGAGAAAGTGTCCGGATTTCTGATACTCTGGCAGAGCAGACCTATTATTATGCCAGAAAGCTGACAGATGGGACAATCATTCGTGTAGCCAGTACGACCAGCAGCGGCCTTGCTACGATGGTTCATACAGTTCCGTGGATGATTGTAATGGCAGTGGTGATTTTTGGTGTTACCATGGTTCTGGCAGAGCTTCAGACGAAGCGGATCGTGGATCCGATTAATCGTCTGGACCCCAAAAATCCTCAGGCAGAGCAGGTGTATGATGAGCTGGCTCCACTGGTGCGCCGTCTGGAAAAGCAGAAGGAAACCATTCGGGAGCAGATGGAAACCCTCCGGGAAAAGCAGGAAGAATTTACTGCAATTACAGAAAATATGCGGGAAGGCTTTATTGTTGTGGACAGCAAAGCAGATGTGATTTCCTATAATTCCAGCGCAGTCCGGATCCTGGGAGTCGATATGGAAAAGAATGGGAACGGCAACATCAATGTGCTGAGTTTAAATCGTTCCAACAGCTTCCGTCAGGTGGTAGATGAAGCTTTGGCGGGACAGCGATGTGAGCAGAATCTGGATTTAAACGGACGCCATTATCAGATTATTGCCAATCCGGTAGCAGAGTCTGAAAACCGCTGGGGCGCTGTTGTTGTGATTCTTGATGTGACAGAGCAGCAGAACAGAGAGGGGCTTCGCAGAGAGTTTACAGCAAATGTTTCTCACGAGCTGAAAACGCCTCTGACTTCCATTTCCGGGTATGCGGAGATTATGAAAAACGGGCTGGTACCGGCAGCGGATATGGGGCGTTTTTCAGAAAAAATCTATGTGGAGGCTCAGCGTCTGATTACTCTGGTAGGGGATATTATCAAGCTGTCCCGTCTGGATGAGGGCAATGTGGAGCTGGAAAAGGGACCAGTAGATTTGTACCAGATTGCCTCTGAGGTGGTAAAGCGAATGGGGGATATGGCAAATAAGGCTGGAGTGGCGATTGATATTAAGGGAAGTCCGGCCGTGGTTTCCGGAGCAGCCCAGCTTCTGGATGAAATGATATTTAATATCTGCGAAAATGCAGTAAAGTATAATAAGCCCGGCGGACTGGTACATGTAACTGTAGTAAAGGAAAAGGGACATCCTACAGTAACTGTGGAGGATACGGGAATCGGGATTCCAGAAGAAGATAAGGAACGGATTTTTGAGCGGTTTTACCGGGTAGATAAAAGCCATTCCAAGCAGATTGGAGGTACCGGACTGGGCCTTTCCATTGTGAAGCACGGCGCCATTTACCACCAGGCAAAGGTGGAGATGGAAAGCAGGCTGGGAGAGGGAACGAGAATCCGGCTGGTGTTTTAGCCGTGTAGAACGGTCGCTTGCCTGTTACCAATTTCACTGGTTTAAGACGGTGGGGAGTTCACGAAACTGATGTTTGGACGGGTGATAAATAGACAGGAAAGAAAGGATAGACTTTATTATATGGAGTGGATTGGCTGTTTTGCAGCGGATCCACTCCATATTTCTTTGTACAGGAAAGGGTGTCAGCACCAGGATTTTTTGAGAACGTTCTTTAACTTCCTTCGCTGAGAGCAAGTCCAAGCAGTATGCCTGGAATAAGAAATACAACCGGTCTTTTCAAAAGCCATGGAAGAAGCTTCGAAGGCGCTGCCAGAACGGACAAGCTCGTGATGGAGCATAAGATGAGTCCGTAGCAGCCTGCTGCCAGAGCAATCCCGCACCAAAGAAATACTTTGTGAAAACGATGCACGGTCTGTTTCTGGAAAACTACAAGAGTTCCAATAATTCCAGTACAGATCCAAAACGCCGGTCGGGTAAAGTCAATGAAAAGAATTTCCCAGGGTGAGATCTGGAATGTCCGTGCACGAAGCGGCTCCAGTATCAATTGGTGGCAGATACGTACTGATATTGGCAGGAGATGACAAGAAGGCAATCTGAAGAAAGCGGCCATCTCCATTCCCTTTCGCTGTGGATATGAGACAAATCATTTTCTGTTCCGAATCGCTTAACGTATAGGTAAAATGCTTGTCCTGTACAGAAACTGTTTCTGTTACGGTCCATTCCAAGCTTTCTTCCTTTAGTATGGTATTCAGAATATCCAGGAAATAAATATATGAGTGGCCAAAATGGTCCAGTATTCCTGTCTGCTCGCTTTCTAATAACAGTTCCTTAACCTGAGAGCTTCCCTCACCTCTACATCTCCACCATTCCATACGGAACCTGGCAGGCTGTCAGCATTTGTGCTTCCCTCTGGTGGCAGGTAAAGATGATAATCTGACCGGGCCAGGACTGAGACAGCCATTTCAGAGCAGTCCGCAGCCGCTCATCATCGTACAGTACAAAGCTGTCGTCAAAAATCAGAGGCATCTGATCGCCGTCGCCCTGGAGCAGTCTGGCGGCAGCCAGCCGCAGGGCCAGGTAAATCTGATCCATTGTGCCGCTGGAAACCTGTTCTACAGGAACCAGGCGAGTGGGAGTATTCATGAAAATATTCAGATTTTCATCTACGCTCATACTGCTGTAAATCCCTCCGGTAATGCTGTTTACCAGCTGAGAGGCGCTTTTGTTTAAGTACAGGCCAAAGGAGTCCCGAATGGTGCCGGAAAGCTCTGTCATGGTCTCCAGAGCCAGATCGATTGCAGTAATTTCTTCTCGGATCCGTTCGTTTTCTTCCAGAACCTGTTTCAGTGCTTCTACCTGATCCTTGCAGTGCGTCAGGTGATCCAGCTTCTTTTCCAGCTCCCACTGGGTTCGCTGCTGTTTGCTGATGTTTTCTTCACAGGAAACCTCCTGCTGTTGAAGGGATGTGATCTGTTCAGCCTGTTCTTTTATAGAATTTTCGGAACGCTCCAGTACCTGGCTTAACCGGATAAATTCCTCCATACGGGCCTCAAAGGCAGCCATGGCATCTGCAGAAATGGCAGAATCCCCCAGATGGCGGGAAAAGGTCTCCTGAAGCAGCTTTCCTACCATAGCTGTTTCCTTTTTCCGGGTTTTGTAACGAAACATGAGAAACAGTCCGGCTGATGCAAACATTACAGCCATCATAGCGCACAGAGTCAGATAGGCAGAGTGATCCACCGCATGGGCCGCTCCAGGAAGAAGCTCTGCAGCAAATCGGGCCAGTGTACCGGGAAAGCCGATTCCCAGTCCGGCAAGGACAGCAAAAAGCAGGAAGAGGACAGAAAGAACGAGAGCCCCTTTTTTCTCGCTGGCGGCCTTGGCATTTTCGTATTCCTGGTAGGAAGCTCTGGCGCTGTCCCGGTAACTGATAATAGAGGATTCATCCGTAAACTGTGCTGCGCTTAATACCTGGCGGCCCTTGGCAATTTTTTGAAGAAGGGTTTCCCGCTCCTCCTGCTTCTGTGCCAGCTGGCTTTTTACGCGGGAACGCAGCTCCTGATAGGACTGGAGCTGATTTTCATACTCTGGAGCAGCAATTTCTTTTTCGATGGAACGAATCTCCCCCAGAAGCGAGGTGTAATTTTTTCCGGCATCCGGAGTCAGCTGCCGTTCAAATTCCCGCCGCCGGTTTTTTAAGTAGGCAGTGGCTTTCGTAATATTCAAGGCCATGCTGCCGGTTGTATTCATATTTGCAATATAATTGCGCAGCTCCGTTACCATACCGCTGTCTGTAGCGCTTTTGAGCTGCCCGATGCTGATGGTATTGTTGTAGGTGGTTTCCGTCAGTCCGCACAGAAGAAAATCCAGAAAGCTTTTGGTGGGCTCCACTTCCTTTCCGGCAGTTTCATCTATAATTGTCGGAACCTTTAAATCTTTTTGAAAATTTCGTTCAATTCGATAAATAATCCCGTTTTTTTCCAGACGAATCCAGCCGCCGTAAGCGCCCTTATTCTGCCAGGGCTCAAAACGGGTAAACAGATCATTTCTGGCTGCTCGTCCCCGTCCCCGCTCCATTCCAAAGAGCATACAGCGGATAAAGGTATGGAGGGTCGATTTTCCGGCCTCATTTTTTCCGTATACAAGATTCATGCCGTCCTCAAACCGGACGGTGCGGTCGTGAAATTTTCCAAAGCCGTCAATATGTAAATCCAATAACCGCATGGCTAGCTCCTCTCATCCGTTGTTCTAAGCAATGCATCAATTCCGTAATACAGGGCCTTTTTTTCCACAGGGCTGGAATCCTCCCGCTGAAGTGCCCGGATATAAAAGCCGATCATGTCGCTGGGATGCTCTGCAAAAAGCCGGCTGAAATCATACTGAGGCTCTGATTCGTCGATGACCTCAATGATCTGCAGCCGTCGTATCAGCGATTCAAAATCGAAAACAATATCAGGATCCCGCATTCCGCGAATTCGGAACCGGTAAATATGTCCGGCGCCCCGTTTCTGAATCTCCTGAGCCATACGGTCATTCAGCTCCCGGCTGGTAGTAGCCGGAGTTACATGAACCACAAGGGGAATATACTGAGCCTGGCACAGGGGAACAAATTCCAGGGAGGTTACCTGAAGCGTGGAAGGGCTGATTTCTCCTGCAATCATACCATGGGGGCCAGTTTCTGTCTTGTCCAGAGGTTCTGGGGAACCGCACCAGGCATAAGACCGATCCGGCGCGATTTCCGGCTTGTGAATATGTCCCAGGGCAGTGTAGGAAAACCCTGATTTGGCAAGCTGGGCCTTGTCCAGAGGCAAATGGGCAGCATCGCCTCCGTGGGCCAGAAGAATTTGAATTCGCCCATTTTCCGGCGCATGAATGCCGTTCAGCCGGGATTCGGTAATTTCGGCAGTGTGGTAGCTAAAACCGGTCACCTCGGTATTGAGCTCTTCAAAATACACAGAGCTCAGCTCCTCATCCATAAGAAAGGTCACATTGGGACACCACTGAAAGCTCATGAGAGCAGAATTTTTCCGAATTCGGTCATGGTTTCCGGCAATGATAACCACCTGGACTCCGGGAATGGTGGAAAACAGATAATTGACCTCCTTCAGATCCCGCAGCAAGGGCTGGCGGTGGAAGAGATCGCCGGCAATAAACAGAAAATCAACATCCCGGATTTTTGCCTGGCGAATGATTTCACCAAAAGTATCATGGATGGCGTGGGCCCGTTCCCGGCTCCAGGGCTTATCGCTGTCGGGATGCATTCCCCAGTGAATATCAGCTGTGTGGATGAATTTCATAGAGAAATCTCCTTTGCTTTGTAAATGTAACTGTTCAGGACGGCTTATCTTCTTGTCCGGAAAATCCGAACAAGAAGCATCGGAGTTTCTCCCGCCGTCCTGAATAGTTATCTGTAAATAGAAGAAAAACGGCACCGTTTCCGAAGCATCTCCAGCCCTCTGCAGCAATACTGCTTTCGGAATACTCCAGAAAATCAGAGAGATCAGGGCAGAAGCATCCGGAAAACAGATGCCGTTTTTAAAAACAGTTCCAATTATAATACTTACAGTTCGCAGTTGCCTACAGTACGCGGGAAGGGAATGACATCGCGGATATTGCCCATACCGGTCAGGTACATAACGCAGCGCTCAAAGCCCAGTCCGAAGCCTGCGTGACGGGTAGAGCCGTATTTGCGCAGCTCCAGATAGAACTTGTAATCCTCTTCCTTCAGTCCCAGCTCGTTCATGCGGGCCAGCAGCTTTTCATAATCATCCTCACGCTGGCTGCCGCCGATGATTTCGCCGATGCCCGGAACGAGACAGTCAACAGCTGCAACGGTCTTTCCGTCCGGATTCAGCTTCATGTAGAAGGCTTTGATTTCCTTGGGATAATCGGTTACGAATACCGGTTTTTTGAATACCTGCTCTGTCAGATAGCGCTCATGCTCTGTCTGCAGATCACAGCCCCAGGAAACCTTATAATCAAATTTGTCGTTGTTCTTTTCCAGAATTTCAATGGCTTCTGTGTAGGTGATGCGGCCGAATTCAGAATTCAGTACGTTATTTAACCGATCCAGAAGTCCTTTGTCGATAAAGCTGTTGAAGAAGGCCATTTCCTCCGGAGCATGTTCTAAAACATAGCGGATGATATATTTTAACATACCCTCAGCCAGCTCCATGTTGTCGTCCAGATCAGCAAAGGCCATCTCCGGCTCGATCATCCAGAACTCAGCTGCATGGCGGGTGGTGTTGGAGTTCTCTGCCCGGAAAGTAGGGCCAAAGGTATAAATGTTGCGGAAGGCCATTGCATAGGTCTCACCGTTTAACTGGCCGCTTACAGTCAGGTTGGTAGGCTTGCCGAAGAAATCCTCAGAGAAATCAACAGCTCCGTCCTGGGTTGTGGGAATGTTCTTTAAATCCATGGTAGTAACCTGGAACATCTCTCCGGCGCCTTCACAGTCGCTTCCTGTAATCAGGGGAGTATGAACATAGACAAAATCCTTCTCCTGGAAATACTGGTGGATTGCATAAGCAATCAGGGAGCGGACACGGAATACAGCCTGGAAGGTGTTGGTACGGGGGCGCAGATGAGTAATCGTGCGCAGATACTCCAGGGTGTGACGCTTTTTCTGCAGGGGATAGTCCGGAGCAGATGCGCCCTCTACAACAACCTCAGAGGCCTGAATCTCAAATGGCTGCTTGGCCTGAGGTGTGGCAACCAGAGTACCCTTTACAATAATGGCTGCGCCTACATTCAGACGGCAGATCTCATCAAAGTTTGCCAGGGTGTCGTGGTATACAATCTGAAGGGTGTCAAAATAAGAACCATCGCTGACAACAATAAATCCAAATGCTTTGGAATCCCGGACGCTGCGGACCCATCCGCCTACGGAAATTTCCTTGTCCAGGTAAGTTTCTCTGTTTTTATACAGTTCTCTTACGGTTACTAAATTCATAATGCTTCTCCTTTATCTTTCCTAGCGTCCAGCAAAGGGCGCCCTGTTTTGCCTGAAAATAACCTAATCTGCAGGCATACCTATACAGAAGTATACTGTATTTTTGCATTTGATTCAAGTAGGGGAAACGAAGATCTTGGAAGGAAACCCATTAATTAGACAGAAAAGGAAAAAAAGAAGAAAACGTGCCAATTCTGCGTTTTCTGGCGAAGTATTGTGTCAAGCTGGCAGGTTGATACTAAATATAGAAAAAAATAAAGAGTTGCGAGAAATGTCGGAAAATGTACAAAAAAACTTCATAATAAATTCAAAATTTATTCACCTTTCTACAAATCTATGCTATAATATAAAGCACAAGAAAATCTTACAGCGAGGTGATAACGTGATAAAGAAGGAAATGATTGCCATGCTTTTGGCTGGGGGACAGGGAAGCCGTCTGGGAGTATTAACACAGAAGGTAGCCAAACCGGCAGTATCATTTGGGGGGAAGTACAGAATTATCGATTTCCCGCTGAGCAACTGTATCAATTCGGGAGTAGATACAGTTGGAGTTTTAACACAGTATCAACCGTTGCGTCTGAATACCCATATCGGAATTGGTATTCCGTGGGATCTGGACCGCAACGTAGGCGGAGTGACGATTCTTCCGCCATATGAGAAGAGCAAAGGCAGTGACTGGTATACAGGAACAGCCAACGCCATTTTCCAGAATCTGGAATATATGGAAACCTACAATCCTGACTATGTGCTGATTTTGTCAGGAGATCATATTTACAAGATGGATTACGAGGTTATGCTGGAGTACCATAAGGCAAACAATGCAGATGTAACCATCGCGGCTATGCCGGTGCCCATTGAGGAAGCCAGCAGATTTGGCATCGTAATCACAGATGAGCACAACCGGATTACGGAGTTTGAAGAGAAGCCAGCGAATCCGCGAAGCAACCTGGCATCCATGGGTATTTACATATTCAGCTGGCCGGCTCTGAAGGAGGCTCTGCTTGCTCTGTCTGAGGAACCGGGCTGCGACTTCGGAAAACATGTGATTCCTTACTGCCATGGCAAGGGAGAGCGTATTTTCGCTTACGAGTACAACGGCTACTGGAAGGATGTAGGAACACTGGGTTCCTACTGGGAAGCTAACATGGAGCTGATTGATATTATTCCGGAATTCAATTTATATGAGGAATACTGGAAGATCTATACAAGAAGCGATATTATTCCGCCTCAGTACATTGCACCGGAGGCTGTGATTGAACGCAGTATTATCGGAGAAGGTACAGAGATCTACGGAGAGGTCCACAACTCTGTCATCGGCGCAGGCGTTACTATTGAGGCCGGCGCAGTGGTGAGGGATTCGATTGTCATGCGCAACAGCGTAATAGGCGCAGGAGCGAAGGTGGACAAGGCCATCGTAGCTGAGGACACTGCCATCGGAGCCGGCGCAGAGCTTGGCGTAGGTGAATATGCGCCCAGCACCTATGATCCCAAGGTTTATCAGTTTGATCTGGTAACGATCGGAGAGCACAGCGTAATTCCGGAAAATGTCAAGATTGGAAAGAATACAGCGATTTCCGGCGTTACCGTTTTGGAGGATTATCCTGACGGATTACTGGCAAGCGGCGATTCCATTATAAAGGCAGGTGGCATGAGATGAGAGCGATTGGTATAGTATTAGCAGGCGGAAACAGTAAAAGAATGCGGGAGTTATCGAACAAAAGGGCAATATCCGCCATGCCGGTTGCAGGAAGCTACCGCAGCATTGATTTTGTATTAAGCAACATGACCAATTCCCATATCCAGAACGTGGCTGTATTTACCCAGTACAATTCCCGTTCCTTAAACGAGCATTTAAGCTCCTCCAAATGGTGGGATTTCGGAAGAAAACAGGGCGGTCTGTATGTATTTACCCCGACCATTACAGCGCAGAACAGCGACTGGTACCGGGGCACAGCTGATGCGCTGTACCAGAACCTGACCTTTTTAAAGAACAGCCATGAGCCGTATGTTGTGATTGCATCCGGCGATGGTATCTATAAGATGGATTACAACAAGGTTCTGGAATATCATATCGAGAAGAAAGCAGATATTACTGTAGTATGCAAGGATATGAGCGAGGAAGAGGATGTGACCCGCTTCGGTCTGCTGAAGCTGAATGATGACGGCCGTATTATAGAATTTGAGGAGAAGCCCATGGTGGCAACCTCCAATACAGTTTCCTGCGGTATCTATATTATTCGCCGCCGTCAGCTGATTGAGCTGATTGAGCGCTGTGCTGCAGAGGATCGGGTTGACTTTGTACGGGATGTTCTGGTTCGTTATAAAAACCTGAAGCGTATTTACGGATACAAGATAGACTCTTACTGGAGCAATATTGCATCTGTGGATTCCTATTACAAAACCAATATGGATTTCCTGAAACCAGATGTGCGCAACTATTTCTTTAAGCAGTATCCGGACATTTATTCCAAGGTAGACGATCTGCCGCCGGCCAAGTACAATCCTGGCGCGTCAGTGAAAAACAGCCTGATTTCCAGCGGATCCATTATCAACGGAACCGTGGAAAATTCAATTTTGTTTAAGAAGGCCTATGTAGGCAATAACTGTGTTATTAAAAATTCCATTATTCTCAACGATGTTTACATCGGGGACAATACGGTGATCGAAAACTGTATCGTAGAGAGCCGTGATACCATCCGCGCCAACACTACATATATCGGCACTCCGGATGAGATAAAGATTGTAGTTGAGAAAAACGAACGCTATACATTATAGGCACAGGCTGAAACGCTGGTGCGGGGGATATAGCAGCTGTTTCAGTCTTATTCCAGGAGGGGAGGTCTGCAAACAATAAGGCAGACAAGCCTGCATAAGCATTGTTCGGGGAAGTCAGAAAGACCCGGAACAGGAGGACTGGACAGTTGTACAGTTTACGAGAGGGAAGGGGCTTGGAAAAATGCAGATAACAGATGTCAGAGTAAGAAAGATTGAAAAAGAGGGTAAGATGAAAGCGATTGTTTCCATTACCTTGGATAATGAATTTGTCATTCATGATATCAAGGTAATTGAAGGGGAAAAAGGACTTTTCATCGCCATGCCAAGCCGTAAGGCAGCAGACGGGGAGTATAGAGATATTGCACATCCAATCAATTCTGAAACCCGTGAAAAGATTCAGGATATGATTCTGAACAAATATGAGACAACTGCTCTGGAGGCAGTAGCCGAATAGGCAGGGACTTTCGGAAAAGTGAGATCAGAAGATGCAGCAGCTCTTTCGGGGCGGCTGCATCTTCCTGTTTTATAGGAAATCTATTTAAAATTCTTTCTGAAGAGCAGACCTTTACAAGAGATTTTCTACCTGTTACAATAAAATCCGTAGCAGTTTGGCGCTAGTTTTCTTTCCCGGTGTCTATACCCCCTGGGGAGAGAAAATTAGCGCTTTTGGTGCGTGGTACAGGATGAAATGGAAAGGAAAGAAGATGTATTTAATAGCAGGACTTGGAAATCCAACAAAGGAATATGATAAAACAAGACACAATGTAGGCTTTTCGGTGATAGATGTGCTGGCAGATCGATACCGGATTGATATCAGTGAGAAAAAGCACAAGGCTTTGTGCGGCAGAGGTGTCATAGAGGGACAGAAGGTTCTTCTTTTAAAGCCTCAGACCTTTATGAATTTAAGCGGAGAAAGTATCCGTGCAGCGGCGGATTATTATAAAATTGAGCCGGAGGAGATGATTGTGATTTACGATGACATCAGCCTGGATCCGGGACAGCTTCGGATTCGTCTGAAGGGAAGCGCCGGCGGACACAATGGAATCAAGAATATTATTGCAAATCTGGGAACCCAGGATTTTCCGCGGATTAAGGTTGGGGTAGGAGCTAAGCCTCCTCGCATGGATCTGGCAGATTATGTGCTGAGCCGGTTTGGAGCTGGGGAACAGAAGCTGATGGAGGAGGCTTTTGGAGAGGCAGCAGAGGCTGCGGTTATGATGATGACTGATGGAGCAGAGCGGGCAATGAATCATTTTAATGCGAAGAAGAAGGCAGAGTAGAAGATTTTGACTGGGGAAAGCAGGGAGTACAAAAATGAGCAGGATATTTTCAAACCCATTAATAGAGCTGGCAGAATTTGAAGAGCTGAGCCGGGATATTGCCCGGAAAAAGGGACCGGTACAGGTCAGCGGCTGTATGGATTCGCAAAAGGTTCACCTGATGGCAGAGGCAGAGCCGGATATGCCCTGGAAGCTGGTTGTCACTTATGATGAGGCGCGTGCGCGGGAGATTTACGATGATTTTTGCTGCTTCCGGGATGATGTATGGCTTTATCCGGCCAAGGATCTTCTGTTTTACAGTGCGGATATTCATGGAAATCTGCTGACCCGGCAGAGGCTTTTAACCTTGCGCCATTTGATGGAGGATCCCTCTGGTGTTGTGGTAACGACTCTGGACGGACTTATGGATCATTTGTTTCCTCTGGAGCAGCTGAGAAATCAGGTTCTCAGAGCAGAACCGGGGCAGGAGCTGGATCTGGAACAATGGAAGGAAAAGCTGACGCAGCTGGGATATGAACGAATGCCTCAGGTAGACGGTATGGGGCAGTTTTCCATTCGCGGCGGTATTCTGGATATTTTCCCTCTGACAGAGGAGGTTCCGGTGCGGATTGAACTGTGGGACACGGAGATTGATTCTATCCGTACCTTTGATTTGGAAAGTCAGCGTTCCATTGAACAGCTGGATGAGATTCTGATTTATCCGGCTACAGAGTTGGTACTGACGAAGAAAGAGCTTCTTTTGGGAGCGGAACGTCTTAGAAAAGAAGAAAAGGCTTTTTCGGAAAAACTGAGAAAAGCCATGAAAACAGAAGAGGCCCATCGGATCCAGTCGATTGTGAAGGAACTGACTGAGGGAATGGAGGAAGGCTGGAAAATCACAGGACTGGATAGCTGTGTCACGTATTTTGGAAGGGAAACCGTATCTTTTCTGAATTATTTTGAGCCGGATTCCAGTATGATTTTTCTGGACGAGCCGCCAAGACTGCGGGAAAAGGGAGAGGCTGTGGAGACAGAGTTTCGGGAGAGTATGTCCCATCGTCTGGAAAAGGGATATTTGCTTCCGGGACAGACCGAGCTTTTGTATCCGGTGAAGGAAATTCTGGCCCGGGCACAGAGACCTAACACGGTGTATCTGACTGGACTGGAACAGAAGCTTCCGGGAATGACTGTGGAAAAGAAATACAGCATTAATGTAAAAAATGTGAATTCTTACCAGAGCAGCTTTGAAATGCTGATTCAGGATTTGAAGCGGTGGAAAAAGGAAAAATACAGAGTAATTCTTTTGTCCGGCTCCCGAACCAGAGCCAGCCGTCTGGCAGGCGATCTTCGGGAATATGATCTTCGGGCCTTCTGTCCGGATCAGGAAACGCGACAGGTTCAGCCGGGAGAAATTCTCGTAACCTATGGCAAGCTGCACAGGGGCTTTGAATATCCTCAGATTAAGTTTCTGGTGATTACCGAAGGAGACATGTTCGGGACCGAGAAAAAGAAACGGAAGAGAAAAAAGACTTCTTATGAAGGGAAAAAGATTCAGAGCTTTTCCGAGCTGTCTGTGGGCGATTATGTGGTTCACGAGGATCACGGACTGGGAGTTTACCGGGGAATTGAAAAAATCGAGAGGGATAAGGTTGTAAAGGACTATCTGAAAATTGAATATGCAGATGGAGGCAACTTATATCTTCCGGCAACCCGTCTGGACGGAATTCAGAAATATGCGGGAGCAGATGCCAAGGCGCCGAAATTAAATAAGCTGGGCGGAGAACAGTGGAACCGGACGAAGACAAGGGTGAAAACTGCTGTCCGGGAGATTGCGAGAGATCTGGTGAAGCTGTATGCAGCCAGACAGGAGATGGGCGGTTTTCCGTATGAAAAGGATACCGTCTGGCAGAAGGAATTTGAGGAGCTGTTTCCCTATGAGGAGACCGATGATCAGCTGGAGGCGATTGAGGCCACAAAGCGAGACATGGAAAGCAGAAAGATTATGGATCGGCTGATTTGCGGCGATGTAGGGTACGGAAAAACGGAGATTGCCCTGCGGGCAGCCTTTAAGGCCATTCAGGACGGGAAACAGGTAGTATATCTGGTTCCTACAACGATCCTGGCTCAGCAGCATTACAATACCTTCGTACAGAGGATGAAGGATTTTCCAGTGAGAGTTGATCTGATGTCTCGTTTCCGCACGCCGGCAGAGATGAAAAAGACCATTGAGGATCTGAAAAAGGGGCTGGTCGATATTGTTATCGGCACTCATCGAGTTCTGTCAAAGGATGTGAAGTTTAAGGATCTGGGGCTTTTGATTATTGATGAGGAACAGCGGTTTGGAGTGGCTCACAAGGAAAAAATCAAACAGCTGAAGGAAAATGTGGATGTTCTGACTCTGACTGCAACGCCGATTCCCAGAACGCTTCACATGAGCCTGGTGGGAATCCGGGATATGAGTGTGCTGGAAGAGCCTCCGGTGGACAGAACGCCGATACAGACTTATGTTATGGAATATAACGATGAAATGGTGCGGGAAGCCATCAATCGGGAGCTGGCGAGAAATGGACAGGTGTATTATGTATACAACCGAGTGAAAAACATTGATGAGATCGCAGCCCATATTCAGGAGCTGGTTCCGGATGCGTCTGTGGTTTTTGCTCATGGGCAGATGTCAGAGCATAAGCTGGAAAAGATTATGTTTGATTTTATTAATGGGGATATTGATGTACTGGTATCCACAACAATTATTGAAACTGGACTGGATATCCCCAATGCCAACACGATGATTATTCATGACGCGGATCATCTGGGGCTGTCTCAGCTGTATCAGCTGAGGGGGCGTGTAGGCCGTTCCAGCCGGGTTTCCTATGCATTTTTGATGTACAAACGGGATAAGCTTCTGAAGGAAGAGGCAGAGAAGCGTCTTCAGGCAATTCGGGAATTTACAGAACTGGGATCCGGAATTAAGATTGCCATGCGGGATCTGGAAATCCGCGGCGCAGGCAATGTGCTGGGAGCAGAACAGCATGGCCATATGGAGGCAGTGGGATATGATCTGTATTGTAAGCTTTTGAATCAGGCGGTGAAAGCCCTGAAGGGAGAGCGGGATGAGGAGGAAGACTTTGAATCCGTAGTAGAGTGCGATATTGATGCCTATATTCCTGCATCTTATATTAAGAATGAATATCAGAAACTGGATATTTACAAGAGGATTTCCGGGATTGAAAATGAGGAAGAATATCTGGATATGCAGGATGAGCTGATGGATCGGTTTGGCGATATTCCGAGGTCTGTAGACAATTTGCTGGCAATAGCAGCTTTGAAGGCTCTGGCTCACAGGGCTTATGTGACAGAGGTGAAGATAAACCGCCAGGAAATCCGCATGACCATGTATCAGAAGGCCAGACTGAATACAGATGGGATACCGGCGCTGGTAGAGGAATGCAAAGGCGCTTTAAGATTCCAGATGACAGAGCAGCCCTATTTTCTGTATATAGACCGGAAACGAAAAAATAAGGACTGTATGCCGATGATGGAAACAGCCCGGGAATTGCTTCAAAAAATCGGAGATCTGGCACAGAAAACAGAAAATACAGAAAACGCATAAAAATCCCTCCATCGACAGATACTATTCCCAGAAATGGAACAGTCAATCAATGGAGGAATGTGATATGAAAGCTACAGGAATTGTAAGAAGAATAGACGATCTGGGCCGTGTAGTAATTCCAAAGGAGATTCGGCGCACGCTTCGCCTAAAGGAAGGAACCCCTCTGGAAATTTTTACTGATCGGGAGGGAGAAATCATTCTGAAAAAATATTCGCCAATGGTGGAGCTGACTGCCTTTGCGGGACAGTATGCAGAATCCATGGCGCAGACTACGGGAATGATGGTCTGCATTACGGATCGGGATCAGGTGATTGCGGCGGCAGGCGGCCCCAGAAAAGAAATTCTTCAGAAAAATATCAGCAAACAGCTGGAGCAGGCAATTGATGATAGAGAAACGATCGTTGCCGGAAAAGGGGAAAAGCAGTTTATTCCGCTGACGGATGATGAGGTGGAAGGAATTACGGCGGAGGTGATTGCACCGATTATTTGTGAAGGAGATGCCATTGGAGCGGTTGCCCTGCTGGGGCGGGATACCCGGGCAAAATTCGGAGAGGCAGAGCTGAAGCTGGCAGGAACGGCTGCCGGATTTTTGGGACGCCAGATGGAGGGCTAAATCAATACGAAGGTTCCTTTTGCCAAAAACAGAATTTACAGGAACAAAATCTGAAATGGATGGTACAGACAGCTTCAGGGCAATTTGTACCATCCATTGTACATAAACGGATTCCGAGCTAAACGCGGCGGATCATGCCGCAGCCAATCTTATTACCAGAATTTCCGGAAGGCTGAGAGGAAAAATCGTCGCTGTCAGAATGGATCACAACAGAACGCCCAAGAATATCGGAAATGGAAAAGCGTTTATCGTAAAAGGCTTCCCACGCATATCCCTGGTTGCCCAAAACAGGGAGAAGATCTCCGGCGTGATAGGGGTGAAGCCGGTGTTGGGGATTGTAGTGTTCTCCGGTTTTCGTAAAAGACTGAGAGCAGTCTCCATTTTCATGAATGTGCATAGCATAGAAATCAGAAGAACCGGAAGTCTGGATATTTGGAAGCCCGAAAAGTTCGGATTCTATCAGAACGCCTCCATAGGGAGTATCGTAAAATTTGACGAGTCCGCTTAACTGCGGGGCGCTCGTATTTCCTGTAACCCAGGCGGCTGCCTGGGGCTGATTATTTTTCAAAAGCTGGGAAAACACAAGTGCGGGAGTAACAGATGAGGGCATAAAAACAGCCTTTCAAATGGAGTTACTATAATCATATGCAGAGAACAGAGGAATGTTTCGGAAAGAGATTCTGCCGAAAAAGCGAACCGATGCAGGCGGAGCATGTAATTTTCCGGAGCAGCCAGTCTGCGTAAAGCACCTTCTATAGAGCTGATGCGAAGATTGACAAGGAATGGTTTTCGGATATACAATGTCATCAGAAATGTATAAAGGAAAGGATTTTATTTATGAACAGAAAAAGACGAGGTGGGTTTTCGATTCTTGCAGCTGTTCTTGCGGTAATGCTTGCACTCTTTTTGGGGCTGCTTTTCTGGCTGCTTCATGGAAATGAAGAGCCGGAGCGGATTTTGCAGGGGGCTGCAGGGACTGAGACACTGTCCGTGTCAGGACAGGCTTCGCCGCCAGAAAATTCTGGGCAGGATGTTCCAGGAGACGGTTCAGAACAGCCAGAGAGAATGGAGGAGAACAGTCCGGTTGTGATTATCGGGGCAGAAGAGGCCGGGGAAAATGACGGTTCAGGAAGCTCTGACGGAGAGGGGGAATTGGAGAATTCTTCGGAGGAAGCTGTGCCGGAGGAGGAAATCAATCTGCTTTTTGCCGGAGATGTATTTCTTTCCAGCCATGTACTGAATGCCTATGATACAGCAGGTGGTATTGGCGGAGTTTTGGATGAGGAGCTTCGCCAGGTCATTCAGGCTTCGGATTATTTTATGGTGAATCAGGAATTTCCCTTCAGTGACAGGGGAACAGCGGCAGAGGATAAGCAGTTTACCTTTCGTCTTCCCCCTTCCAGAGTGCATTTGCTGCAGGAAATGGGGATTGATATGGTGACCCTGGCCAATAATCACAGCCTGGATTTTGGAACAGATGCGCTTCTGGACACCTGCAGGACTTTGGACGAAGCGGGAATCCGTTATGTTGGAGCTGGTGAAAATATGGCCAGGGCAAGACAGCTGGAAACCGTGGAGGTGAAGGGAAAAACCATAGGATTTTTGGGCTCCTCCCGGGTTATTCCTGTATATGACTGGACAGCAGGAGAGCAGAAGCCAGGAGTTGCAATTACATACGATCCCGGAATGCTTTTAAAGGATATTGCAGCAGCAAAGCAGGTCTGTGATTATGTGGTGGTTTATGTACACTGGGGAAAGGAAAAGGCAGTTACGCCGGAGGAATATCAGCAGACTATGGGGCGGCAGTATATTGATGCCGGAGCGGATTTGGTAATTGGAAGCCATCCCCATGTGCTTCAGGGAATTGAATATTATCAGGGAAAACCGATTGTATACAGCCTTGGAAATTTTGTTTTCGGAAGCAGTATTCCAAGAACGATGCTGCTTCAGGCAGCTCTTGGGAAGGACGGTGTGAAGCTGTCAGCTGTGCCCTGTAAATCCGCAGCAGGATATACACAGATGGAAAAGGAGCCGGAAAAAACAGCCGCATTTTATCAGGAGCTGCAGGGGCTTTCTGTTCATGCGCAGGTAAATGAAGCAGGAGAAATAACGGCGGCAGAATAGAATGCTGACAGAAATTACGAAAAATAATCGACAGGAAGAAAGAAGAAAAACAAATGGAAAAGATGACAAATACTCCCCAGGATTGGGAGCTTTCAGAGGATTTTTACAGCCAGGAGGAAGGAAGAAAATGGAAGCTGGAGGATTTTCTGGAAGAGGATTCCGGAAAACAGGAGAAAGCCCCAGGGCTGAATACAGCAGCTGAGACAGGCGCCCGTCTGGAGGAAATGGCAGAGCTGGTACGTCAGGTGACGGCTCTTTCCGGGCATGGAAATACCGCAGATCAGATTGCAGGAGCTCTTGGTGTGGAGAGGAAGCTGGTGCAGGATATTATGGTGTGTCTGCAGGCATTCCCGGAGGATAATCCGGTTGCTGTGGCGCGGCTGATTGTTTTGGGATAAAAGAAACGAAAGAAGGGAAAACGCCATGTTTTTTATTATGGGTGTCAGTCAGGGGCAGAAAAAGCTGAATTTTGATCAGCTGATTGTCTGCGGACGCTGTGGCCATTACGGACATTTGGAAGTGTATATGGTGTACTCATATCTGAGTCTGTTTTTTATTCCGGTGTTAAAATGGGGACGCCGCTATTATGTGCGAACCACCTGCTGCAATGCCTCAGTGGAGCTGGATGCAGAGCTGGGAAGAAAAATTCAGAGAGGAGAGATAACCTCTCTGCCGGAGAATATCATTCCAGACAGTCCGGCAATGCTCCAGAGCGGGAGAAAGCGCTGCGCTTCCTGCGGATTTGAGACAGAAGAGGATTACCAGTTCTGTCCGAAATGCGGCAGGGAGCTTTAAGGAAAGGGTTACTGAAACAGCTCCGTTATTTCCTGAAACAGAGCAATATCGTCTTCCTTCAGCCGGAGATTGGCGGAGAGCTCTTCGCCTTCGGGAGTGGTTACTTTAAACTCGATTACAGTGCCTTCCCGGATCGCCTTCTGACGGACAGCAGACAGATATTTCGGGAATTTGGGATGATTGGCTTTTACCCGATCCCAGGCTGATTTCAGTTGAAGAAGCTTCATTGGGTTCATGCAAAATACCTCCTTTTTCTGGTGTTGATGGTTGTAGTATACCCGACATAGGAGGTTTTGAAAAGGCTGCATGGCTGAACGGTTACAATTTTGAGGTGAGAAGAATGATTTTTTCCAGAAAAGACCTGTTTCGGCTTCTGGGGCCGCTGATTGTGGAACAGATTCTGGCGGTATTAGTCGGAATGGTAGATGTCATGATGGTAGCTGCTGTAGGAGAAGCTGCTGTATCCGGAGTTGCTCTGGTGGACTCAGTCAGTCTGCTGATTATTCAGCTGCTGGCAGCCCTGGCAACCGGAGGCGCTGTAGTGTGTTCCCAGTATATTGGCAAGCACAGGTCAGACATGGCATGTCGGGCTGCGGGACAGCTGGTATTAATTACAGCAGGCGTGTCATTTCTGTTTACAGCAGTGGCGTTAATTGGAAACAGGAGTCTGCTTTATCTGATATTTGGTCAGGCAGAGGCGGCGGTTATGGATAACGCAGCCACATATTTCTGGCTGACGGCTCTGTCTTATCCTTTTTTGGCTTTGTATAATTCCTGTGCAGCGCTGTTTCGTTCTATGGGAAATTCCAGGGTGTCGATGATGGCATCTATGATTATGAATGGGATAAATGTTGCAGGAAATGCTGTTTGTATCTATGGTCTTCATATGGGGGTAGAGGGCGTTGCCGTTCCCACGTTGATTTCCCGAATAACAGCGGCAGTTCTGATGATGATTCTGGTGCGTCATCCGGACAATGTGATTCGGATTACCGGTATTTCTCAGCTGCGTCCGGAAAAGGATATGATTCGGAGTATTCTGACTGTGGGAATTCCCAGCGGTCTGGAAAACGGAATGTTTCAGTTTGGAAAGCTGATGCTGCAGAGTCTGGTTTCCACCTTGGGAACGGCTTCTATTGCAGGCTTTGCAGTAGCAAATAATCTGGTGACTCTGCAGTATCTTGCCGGAAATGCTCTGGGGCTGGGGCTGATTACTATTGTAGGACAGTGTGTGGGCGCCGGAGAGGTGAAGCAGGCAAAAACGTATACAAAAAAGCTTTTGGCTGTAAACTACGGTATTCTGCTGGCTGTGTGTACGGCAATGGCTCTGGGCCGCGGGGGGATTGTGGGCTTTTATCATCTGTCCCCGGAGGCGGCGGGCATGGCTGAGGAGCTGATACTGGTTCACTGCTTTGCAATGACAGTGTGGCCTCCGGCGTTTGCGCTTCCCAACACGCTGCGGGCTGGCATGGATGCGCGGTTTACGATGATGGTTTCCGTATTTTCCATGTGGGTGTTCCGGATCGGCTTTGCGTATTTGTTTGTACGGGGCTTTGGTTTTGGAATTATGGGAGTATGGTGTGGAATGTTTATTGACTGGATTTTCCGTATGGCTGTATTTCTGTGGAGATTCCGCGGATTTGAAAAACGGGCGAAAAGAATTTAAGGTAACAGCGGGCAAGAAGCTTTAGGCTGAACTGTTACAATTTAAGGGCAAATTTCAGGAGGAGGATGAATATGAAAAAGAACAGAATGAAACGGGAATGCGGAATGCTTTTGCCGGTCAGCGCTCTTCCGTCAAGGTATGGGATTGGATGCTTTTCCAGAGAGGCCTATCATTTTGTGGATCAGCTGAAGGAGGCCGGGCAGCAGTACTGGCAGATTCTGCCGCTGGGGCCTACCGGGTATGGGGATTCTCCCTATCAGTCCTTCAGTGCGTTTGCAGGCAATCCCTATCTGATTGATCTGGAGGACTTGATTCAAAAAGGGCTGCTGACCAGGGAGGAATGTGACCAGGCGGATTTTGGGGACAATCCCAGGGATATTGATTATGAGAAGCTGTACCGGAACCGTTTCCCTGTACTGCGCAGGGCATTTGAACGGTGGAGAGAGCGCCAGTTTCAGGCCGGATATGATGAAAAGCAGATGGAACATATTTTTTCAAAAAAGCTTTCTGATGAGACTCTGGAATACTGCTTTTATATGGCAGTGAAAAATGAATTTGGAGGAAAAAGCTGGAGTGAATGGGATGAGGATATCCGCCTGAGAAAGGAAAGCGCAGTTCGCCATTATCGGGAAAAGTTGCAAAATGAAATTTTATTTTATGCCTTTTTACAGTATGTATTTCAGAAGCAGTGGAAGCGGCTGAAGCAGTATGCCAACAGCCAGGGAATCCGGATTATTGGAGATATTCCTATTTATGTGGCCTTTGATGGGGCAGACAGCTGGGCGCATCCTGAGCTGTTTCAGTTTGACCAGGAACGGCGCCCGTCTGCTGTGGCAGGATGTCCGCCAGATGCATTTTCGGCTACGGGACAGCTTTGGGGCAATCCTCTATATCGCTGGGATTATCATAAAAAGACAAAGTACCGCTGGTGGATGAAGCGGATGGAATACAGCTTTGGACTTTATGATGTTGTCCGGGTGGATCATTTCCGGGGATTTGATGAATATTATTCGATTCCAGCAGGAGATCAAACAGCAGAATTCGGCCATTGGGAAAAAGGGCCGGGATATGATTTGTTCCGGGTCCTGAAAAAGAAATTTGGAGATCCCGATATTATTGCTGAGGATCTGGGATTTTTGACACCGTCTGTGTTAAAGCTGGTAGAGAAAACCGGTTATCCTGGAATGAAGGTGTTGGAATTTGCCTTTGACGAGTCGGAAGACAGCGCCTATTTGCCTCATAAATACCCGGCAAATTGTGTAGTTTATACAGGAACCCACGACAACACAACTCTCCAGGAGTGGTACAGAACTCTGGATCCGGCAGCAAAAGCTTTCGCAGTTCGGTATCTGGGAAATGAGAGGACTCCTCAGGGAGAGATTCACTGGGATTATATTCGTCTGGCTCTTCAGAGCGCAGCGCGGATTGCTGTGATTCCTGTTCAGGATTATCTGGGACTTGGCGGCTGGGCCAGAATTAATGAGCCGTCTACCTTGGGTAAAAACTGGCGGTGGCGTATGACTGAGGAGGATTTTACAGAGGATCTTCTTAAACGGTGCCGGGATATGGCACAGACGTATGGACGATGTGAGAAGGAAGAATAGCGGTTTTTTGTAAAGAAGAAAGGCCTGACAGGGGGGATGTCAGGTCCTTTCTCTTTTCATAGGAGATTATGTCCTGTGAAATAAAAACGCTCTGCGGAACGAGCACTTACGGAAGAATAAATCTGCCTCTGTGAGTGCGTCCGGCACATTCGTAACAGTTCAATCAAAGCTATCAGCAAGGTGTGCCGAAAAATTTATGATAACGCGAATCAGGTATTAATCGTCATCGCGGTCATCATCATGGTCATCATCGTCATGGTCGTCATCGTCATGGTCGTCATCGAAGCGGTCGTCATCGAAGCGGTCATCATCGTCATGGTCGTCATCGTCGTGGTCGTCATCGAAGCGGTCGTCATCGAAGCGATCGTCATCGAAACGGTCATCATCGTCATGGTCGTCATCATAACGATCGTCATCATTCCAGGCATCCCAGTCATCGTTGCGTTCCCAGTCAGCTGCTGTGATTTTTCCGGTGAAAGCGTTGACTTCGTATTCGTATTCGATTCCGCCGGCAGTGAATTCCAGCTCATAAATGCCGTCGTCCAGATCGTATTCGCCTTCGCTGAAAACGGCATCTTTCAGACCGGCATGGGCAAGAGCAAGTTCACGGGCTTTCTGAATGCCAATGCGTCCTTTATTATCCAGATCAGAGGTATTTACTGTAACAGTGCTGGACTTGAGCCCGCAGTCCTTTAAAGTATAACGGGCGCTGTCTGCCACATCTTCCAGAAACTGACTGTCGGGAGTCTTAGAGCCTGCTTCCAGCTTAATAAGAAGGTTTTTTGCAGGATGATTCTTTTGTGTATCAAAATATCCATCTTCATAGATTTCCCGGATCAGATCCTCCATAACCTCGTCACAGGGATCGTACTGATAATTTTTCATATCACGGACAACGGCGCGTCCGCTTTCGTTCATGCCACTCAGCTTCAGAACGCGTCCCTTATAGTTGTAATCCATTTTGATTTCAGGATTAACGCTGATTAGAAGGGTTCCGGTTTTGACAGTTTTATCTGTAACAACGGAAGCATCCTGTTTCAGAAGTGCGGATGCAGATGCGTGGCTGGTCATAGAAGCAGCCAGAGAAAGAACCATGGCAGCAGATAACATACTGGAAACTAAATTTTTTTTCATAAAGAGCATCTCCTTTCAGAAATATATGTTATTTTTATTGTTTTCAAAGATAGGATACGGAAGAGAAAAGGGAAAACCGGGGTTAGAGAAAAAATTTGAAAATTTTTTTACTGTTCATGGCTTGCGGCAGATGATAAAATATGATATTCTGAATTCATCTTCAGAAGAGAGTCTTTGATTGAAAGAAATCTTTGGCAGTTCGTCAGATTGATACCAGACTAAGTTTTAAAATTTCAGAATAAAATCAGGAAGTGCTGTTTAGATGCAAAAAACTTGTTTGCGGGTGACTCCGCCTGCAGCAGGGCGCGTTTGCAGCGAAAAGGTCATAATTGCTGAGATTTATTAAGCCATTTTCATTTGCAGATAAGGGGAATTATAAAACAGAAAATCCCTGCCGAAATCAATTCGGCAGGGAGAAAGACTCAGTCGTCATCGTTATCATTGCTGTCCTCATCACTGCTGTTGTCGGTGTCATGCTCCTCGCCGTCCTCATCACTGCTGCTGTCATTGCCGTCATGCTCATCCTCGTCATTATCATTGTGATCATCTGTATGCTCAGCATCATCGTTTGTATCCAGCCGCGGGCTGTGTTCGTCCAGGTCATTGTTATCGGTATCCCGCTCGCTGTCATCATCTTGCCTGTCTGCTGCATTCTCCCTGTCATCGTCCTTCCCTTCGGACGTGTCCTCGCTGTCGTCTTCGTCATCCTCATTAAGAGCGCCCTCGTCGCCTTCGTCTTCAGAATCATCGTCCTCCTCATCTATTTCCTGAAATTTGGAGATTTCGGAGAGAGGCGTATCGTCAGGAGCGCTGGGGAGGACAGGAGCATCGGGAAGTGAACCTGTGGGGAGGGGCTCTGCGGATACAGGTGCTTCGGATGCAGCAGATACAGTGACAGATACCGTATCATTCAGATGGTTTTCCAGTTCGGTCAGAAGGCGATCCTCTGTTTTGGCGATCCAGTTTTCATGAGAGGATTCCAGAGTCAGAAAAATCTGTCCGCCTTCCTTCAGATAACCCATTTCCATGGCTCTGTCTGCCAGCTCGTCAGAAGCCTGTTCCAGCTTTTGTCCTCGAAACTGGTAGCTGTCAAGAAGCCGCAGACCATCATCATTGAGACCATCTGCAGAAATAACATAGTCAAGCCGGTTGACGGTCAGCTTCAGATCAGGATTGATTTGAATTCGGACAGCTCCATAGGGGGTCAGACAGACATGCCAGGTTCCCAGAACAGCCAGGAAGAAGCATGCAGCCAGAGAGGCAGCGGAGAGAAGCATTCGGCGTCTGCGCAGGGATTTTATTGTGATGGGCTCCTCTTCTGCAGTACATTCTATAACGAAGGATACCGTTTCCCCGACCTGATAATTCAGATTGGCAACCTTCAGAAATCGTCCTGTCTGATCCAAAACTACAGCGTATCCGGGATGGCATTCCATTACAAGATAAGTCATAGCGGTTTCTCCTTTCGTTTCATAAACTGCAGATGTCCTCGGATGATTTCAAAACCATTGGTGTAGGCCAGAAGAATGGCAACGAGATATTTCCGGTGCCGTTCCAGGGTTTTTCGCTCTGTTCCGGAACCGGCAGCCAGCTGAGCCAGAGGCAGTTTTTTGCTGTGAATCATCTGGACCAAAAGCTGAGGATGGGATTTCGCATAATCCAGCACCTTTATGCAGGCATCCATGGTTCGTTCCTGTCTGGGGCAGTTATCAGCAATGTCAGACAGTGTAAGCCCAAAGGACTCCAGTTGATGAGAAAATTCTTCGATTTCTGTGCGGGTCGCTGTTATCTGAAGAACCTCGTTCATTTTGTCAGAACGATCCGGAAGCTGTTCTCCAAGGGAGCGGCTGTCATCCTGAGAGGATGGCAGATCCAGAGAGAGAAGGGATTTATGCCGCTGTTCTTTTCGGGCATAATCAATCAGCCGGTTTCGAATAGCAGTGGAAGCCAGCGTAAAGAATGCTCCCTTTTCTGTCCGATAAGAGAGAATGGATTCATAGAAGGCAAACATGGCAATATTCAGTTCATCCTGGTTTTCATCCGGCGGGCGTTTCAGAAAGCGGGCAGTTTCTGATTTGATAAATGGAAGGTACTGGCGAATCAGCTGGTCAGCAGCACGGCTGTCGCCCTGGGCCTTCTGAACCTGGCGGACGATCTGGTGTTCTTGATTCATAGGCAAAATCTCCCTTTTCCTATAGAATACGAATAAAATGTTAAAAAAACGGGGCTGCATCGAAAAAATTGTAACAGTTCAGTGTTACAAAAAATTTGAATTTTGAAGAAGCTGTTTTCTGTTATAGGAGAATGGCGCCTAAGACAGAAAAAGGTGCAGAGACTGTCAGAAACAGCATCTGCACCGGAAGGTAAAGCCTGACCAAATGCAGGATTTACTGGATGGTAATTTTTGCTTTTGATGTAGATTCTTCTGTAGATGAGCTTTTCTTTTTACTGCTTTCAGAAGCGGCCTGTGTGGCTTCAGCGGCAGCAGAAGTGGTTTCCTCACTGCATTCTTCTGACTCCTGCTCTGGTGTGCTGTCGAGAACCTCGCTGCCGTTTTCTTTGTGAGAGGTAAAGGAACTCTGCGCCTCATTGCCAGCCATATCCTGTACGAAAATACGAAGTCCGGCAGAATCCATAGTAAAGGAAAAGGTATTCAGATCCCGGTTTGCAACCAGAGGAAGAACACGTTCACCTGTGGAATTCAGCGCATAAACGGAATCATAATTAATACCGGCCTGACTGTCAGTCAGAGTTACGGTCAGTACGCCGTCTTCTACATGAGAGGCAGAAAAGGTGGGAGGCGTGTCATCCAGAATATTCACATATTTGATATTGTCCTCAGGCATTCCGTTAAAATTGGTAACAATAGCCTGGAGAGAACCATTTCTGTGAAGGGTGGTGGTATATGTCCGCTTTTTGCCTTTTGTCAGTTCCAAATTTTCACCATCCAGCTCCATGACAATGGATTTGGTGGGAAGCCAGGACTTCATGGTAAGGGTGGCAGTGGTAGTCTGATAATCGCTGGTATCTTCTACAGTCAGCTCAAATTTGGGCTTGGCTGTCACAAGGTAAAAAACTATGGCGTTAAATACAAGAAATGGCAATATGTAAAACAGCAGAATATGCGGCCACTCGCTGGCAGGCTTCTGCTTGTGTCTGCCGGATCGCCGGTAAGATGACTGATGATAATGTTCCATGACAGCTCCTTTGCATACAATATTTTCTGTCCATAAGCATAGCAGAAAAGCCGGGGATTTACAAGTGAACATTTTCTTACTTTTCTGCATCTGCCATTGGTTTTTTCGGCGGTTTTAGCGAAGAGACCTTTTCAGAAGGAGGTGGTTATGGTATGATGAAATCAGGAAGAGAACGGTAGTCTGCAGCTGACTGCAGACTTTGTGAAAGGAACAGATATGATACGGAAGGCAGCAGAGTTTGCGGCAAAGGCACACGAGGGAGCAGTCCGGAAAGGAAGCCGGATTCCCTATATTTATCATCCCATGGAGGCAGCTGTGATTGTGGCTCAGATGACGGAGGATGAGGAAGTGATTGCTGCGGCTTATCTTCATGATGTCCTGGAGGACACCGCAGTGACGGCAGAGCAGCTGGAGAAAGAATTTGGAGGCCGGGTTTTGGCTCTGGTTTCTGCTGAGACGGAGGATAAATCCCTTTCCTGGAGAGAGCGCAAGCAGGCGGCGATTGAACATTTAAAGACAGCCTCCAGAGAAGAAAAGATTCTTGTGCTTGGAGACAAACTGAGCAATATGCGAAGCACTGCCCGGGATTATATGGCAGAAGGAGAACATGTGTGGCAGCGCTTTAATGAAAAACGCCGGGAGTGCCATCAGTGGTATATGGCCGGAATGCTGGAGGGACTGAAGGAGCTGGAGGATACAACTGCTTATCAGGAATTCAGCCAGCTGTTTCATTTCGTTTACGGGGCATAAAAAGGATAACCTGCGCTGAGGGAGAGATGGGCGCTCTGCGAATTCTTTGCCTCAGCACAGTCTCTGCAGACAGGATATGTCTGCAGCTTCAGAAGCCATCCCGGAAAGAAAAATCGAAAGCCGGCAGTTTGCTTTCATACAAAAGAAAAATCGAAATAATCTATCAAAAGTTTCTGTAAGAATTTTGAACTACGGATCTGTTCTTGATCCGGAAGAATCCCATAAAAAACAGCAGCTCAGGACAGAGATCCGTTTTAGACAGCTGCATCAGGAAACAATTTCAGAAAAGGCCTGTAAGAATGCCATGCGGCAAAATGGGGCATGACAAGCTCTGATCTTGCTGCAGGGAAAATTCCGATGGGTTTTTGCGGCCGGAAAAGGAGAGGGAATGAAGATTTTTTGGAGAGAAAAGCAATATGATGAAAAAATGCGGACAAGCTGTATTCAGATCATGATTTGGGTGGGGCTGGTTTTGATTCAGATGATGATTGTAGGCTGTCTGACTGTTAGGGCAGAGATACAGGAAGGCGGGAAGGAAACCATCGAAAAAAAGCTGGAATATACGCAGCTGGAGGAGGGGATGGATTTTCCGGAAACCATAGAAGTTCAGGTAAAGACAGAGCAGGGGACAGAGACAGTCTTGTGCCGTGCAGCAGAACAGAGGGTTACAGGAGAGCGATGGCTGGAGGATTTTTCTTTTCCTGTTACCTTCCACCGCTATCATTCCGATTATTACCGCCTGGGAGAGTTTCTGGTACCTTTTCAGGAAGAAAAACCACCGCTGGAGGGCTGTGAGTCTGAGCTGCTTCGACAGCTGGGACTTTCTTCAGATGCCTACGAGATCCTGGATTTTCAATGGCAGGGCGGAACCTATCTGGGACAGGACGGAACGCTCTGCCGTGACGGAATCGGAACAGGGCGGCGTCTGGTACGGGATTATCTGGTTACATACAGGGGAACCTATCAGAGGATGGCAGAAACAGAGGAATTGCAGGAAAGCGAGGAGCAGAAGCCAAATGTGCAGGAAGCCGGTTTGGGAGGACAGGGAGAGGATTCCTGGGAAGGGGCGGAAACTATACAGAGAAGGTTCCTTTCCTTCTGGAAAAAGGCAACGCGTTTTCTGCTGATTGCAGTAGGAATCGGAGGTATTTTCTTTCTGGGCGGACTTTTCTTTCTGGGGCTGTTATGGGTAGAAAAATATCTGCGAAAATGGTATAATAGCAGAAATTAAAATCCGTGATACAGACTGAATATACACCGGATGGGATTAAGGAGGAATTTAATCATGTTTACAGAAAATAAAAACGTAGAGGCAACAGATCTGGGCGGAGGAGTAACCAGAAAGATTTTATCTTACAGCAAGAATCTGATGACAGTGGAGCTTCAGTTCCAGAAGGGGGCTGTCGGTGCAAAGCATTCCCATCCGCACGAGCAGATTGGTTATATCGTGTCTGGACGCCTGATTTATCAGGAGGAGGGCTGTGAGGATAAAGAACTGCAGACAGGTGATACTTACTATGTAAAACCAGACGCGGTTCATGGAATCCAGGTTCTGGAGGATACGGTTCTTCTGGATGTTTTCACTCCGATGCGGGAGGATTTTGTAAAATAAAAGGAAATTACAATAAAAGGCAGAATTGGAAGGTAAAGGAGAAGAGAATGCTGTTTATCGAATATCCATCATGCAGTACCTGCCAGAAAGCAAAAAAATGGCTGAATGCTCATGAAATCGCGTTTATAGATCGTCACATTGCAGAAGAGAATCCCACGGCAGAGGAGCTTAGGGAGTGGATCGGACGTTCCGGTCTGGAAATCCGGAGATTTTTTAATACCAGTGGAATGAAGTATCGGGAACTGGGGCTGAAGGATCGGCTGGCAGATATGAGTGACGAAGAAAAGATCGGACTTTTGGCCCAGGATGGAATGCTGGTAAAGCGCCCTCTGGTGGTAACAGAGGACCGAATTTTAGTAGGATTTAAAGAGAAAGAGTGGGAAGAGGCCCTGCTGAAAAATTGACATTTGAAAGCCGTGGTGCTACACTGATTTCATGATTACGAAGCGACAGGAGAAGAATGTTATGTTAAATGGAAAGAAAGTATTATTCAGTGGTATGCAGGCTACCGGAAACCTGACTCTTGGAAACTACCTGGGGGCCCTGAAAAACTGGGTTACCATTGCTGATGAATATGAAACCTTTTACAGCGTAGTAGATATGCATTCTATTACGGTGCGCCAGGATCCGGCAGAGCTGCGCAGACGCGCAAGAAATCTGCTGACCCTGTATATTGCAGCTGGTCTGGATCCGGAGAAAAACTGTATTTATTACCAGTCTCATGTATCTGGCCATGCTGAGCTGGCCTGGATTCTGAACTGCTTTACCTATATGGGTGAATTAAATCGTATGACCCAGTTTAAGGACAAGGCAGCCAAGCATGCAGATAACATTAATGCAGGTCTGTTTACCTATCCGGTTTTGATGGCTGCGGATATTCTGCTGTACCAGGCCGATGTGGTTCCTGTTGGAATCGATCAGATGCAGCATCTGGAGCTGACAAGGGACATTGCTCAGAGATTCAATGGAGTTTACGGCGATGTATTCACTGTTCCGGAGGCATATATCGGCAAGGTTGGAGCGAAGATCATGAGTCTTCAGGAGCCTGCAAAGAAGATGTCCAAATCTGATGAAAATCCTAACGGAAGCATTTATCTGATGGATGATCCGGATACGATTATCCGCAAATTTAAACGGGCAGTGACTGATTCCGAGGCCTGCGTGCGCTACTGTGAGGAGCAGCCGGGAATCAGAAACCTGATTGATATTTACTGTGCATGTACCGGAAAGACGCCGGCAGATGTGGAGAAGGAATTTGATGGAAAGGGCTACGGCGATTTTAAGATGGCAGTAGGTGAGTCTGTTGTAGATGTACTGAAGCCGCTGCAGGATCGGTTTGCAGACCTTTCAAAGAATAAAGATTATCTGGACAGCGTGATTAAGAATAATACAGAGAAGGCACAGTACTTCTCCAATAAGACTCTGCGCAAGGTTCAGAAAAAGGTAGGCTTCCCGGAGCGGATCCGCTGAGGCAGATACGAAGAAGCTTCCGTCAGAATATATCAGAAAAGGAGCAGATACGATGGCTAAATTGGATGGAAAAGTTGCACTGATTACCGGCGCTGCAGCAGGCCTTGGAGAAGGCATTGCTTCTGCTTATGCAAAGTATGGCGCAAAAATGATTCTGGTTGACCTGTCGCCCGCTGTTGAGGAGACTGCCGAGAAGCTGCGCAGAGAATATGGCGCAGAGGTTATTACGGCAGTTGCCAATGTGGCGGATCGTGCGCAGATGGATGCGGCTGCGGCAAAGGCGGTTGAGGCCTTCGGGGCAATTCATATTGCCTGCTGCAATGCCGGAGTATGCCGTCTGGCACCCTTTGAAGAGATGGATGACGCTACCAGGGATTTTCATATTGATGTGAATATCAAGGGTGTGTGGAACACCTGTAAGGCCGTGATTCCCTATATGTTAAAGCAGGGAGGCGGCAGTATTGTCATCGCATCCTCTGTAACAGGAGATATCGTGGCAGATGCCGGAGAGGCCGCTTATGCCATGACAAAGGCGGCGCTGGTTGGACTGACCAAATGTCTGGCTGTCGAATATGCAGGACGGAATATCCGTGTAAACTGTTCTCAGCTGGGATATGCGCGGACACCGATGGTAGAAAAGATGGCTATGGAATCCAATCCGGAGAATCCGGAGGCAGCTATTGCTGATATTGCAGCAGGGGTACCCATGGGACGCCTTGCAAAGCCCATAGAAGTGGGAGAGCTGTTTGCATTTCTGGGAAGCGACGAGTCCAGCTATCTGACCGGCTCTCAGATTGTGATAGACGGAGGCAGTACTTTGCCGGAAACCATGTCCATTGGAACCAACTGAGTGGGAGCATCGATGGAATGTTTGAAGCGGAAACGTCAGCACAGAGGCGTTAAAACAACGTAAAAAAATATAGATTTTGTTGACAGTTTTCCAGTTTGTATGCCATATTATAAAAAACGCAAAAACAGAGTGTTTTGATAATGAGCCAGGCATTCCAAGGGAGTAGTTGCAAGGACAGGATCAACATACGCGGCGAAGCATCGCCTGGTCCTGGACACCGGAAGCATAAAACGGTAACGAGACTTTTCATGCATGAAAGAATTTCATGTGTGGAGAGTCTCGTTTTTTGTCATAGGAAAGTGCGTCCCATGAAATAAAAACGCGGAAATACAGTCCTAGAAATACGGAATGCCTCATACCTTAAAATAAGCAAAGGAGAGACAAGATGAAAACGTGGTATCGAGAATCAGCGGAAAATGTGCTGAGGGATATGGGCAGCAGCCGAAGCGGTCTGACACAGCAGCAGGCCGAAGCGGTACGAAAGAAGGCCGGGGAAAATGTCCTTCAGGAAGGGACTGGAAAAAAGGCCTGGCAGGTGTTTTTGGAACAGTTTCAGGATCTTCTGGTGATAATCCTGATTGCTGCAGCAGGGATTTCCATGGTATCTGATAATGTGGAAAGTGCAGTGGTTATTTTTGCAGTGATACTGATGAATGCGGTTCTGGGAACTGTACAGCATGAAAAGGCGAGAAAATCCCTGGACAGTCTGAAATCCCTGTCCTCGCCGTCAGCGAAGGTGATACGAAATGGACAGACTCTGGAAATCCCGTCCGCTCAGGTGGTTCCGGGAGATTTGATAGCTCTGGAGGCAGGAGATCTGGCTGTAGCAGACGGACGCCTTTTGGAGTGCCATAATCTTCAGGTCAATGAAAGCTCTCTGACGGGAGAATCTCTGGCTGTGGAAAAGCAGGCGGAAGCGATGGAGACAGAAGGGGCGGTTCCTCTGGGCGATCAGTTCAATATGATTTTTTCAGGTTCTTTGATTATTCAGGGACGGGCAGTGATGGTGGCAACGGCAACGGGAATGCACACGGAAATTGGAAAAATTGCAGCTCTCATGAATGCCACAGGTGAGAAAAAAACACCGCTTCAGATCAGCCTGGATCGTTTCAGCGGCCATCTGGCAGCTGTTATTATGGGAATCTGCGCCCTGGTATTTGCATTAAGCTTGTACCGGAAAATGCCGGTGCTGGATTCGCTGATGTTTGCAGTAGCGCTGGCTGTGGCAGCAATTCCTGAGGCTCTGGGCTCTATTGTAACCATTGTGCAGGCTATGGGAACGCAGCGGATGGCACGGGAAAATGCCATTATCAAGGATTTAAAGGCAGTAGAAAGTCTGGGCTGCGTGTCTGTAATCTGTTCTGATAAAACAGGAACTCTGACGCAGAATAAAATGACAGTAGAAGAGGTTTTTGCAGACGGAGAGTTGATGGCGCCGGGGCAGATTTCCATGTACCAGAAGGCCGGACGTTATCTGGTATACGGATTTACCCTGGCAAATGATGCCAGACTTCAGGGGGAGGAAGGAATCGGAGATCCCACGGAGCTTGCCCTTCTGGAAATGGCGGTCCGGGCCGGGGCGGACAGCGAGGAGCTGCGGCGGGAAATGCCGAGGCTGGAAGAGCTTCCCTTTGATTCTGAAAGAAAGCTGATGAGTACCGTTCATATGTGTGACGGACAGAGAGTTCTGTTTACAAAAGGGGCTATGGACGTGATTCTTGACCGGACCGGAGAACTGATGACAAAGAACGGGGCGATTCCCATGACTCCGGCCTGGAGGCAGAGACTGCAGGAGCAGAACAGAGCATGGTCGGAAAAAGGACTGCGGGTTCTGGCTGTGGCATACCGTCCGTTGGAGGAGATGGAGTGCTGCAGTCTGGAAGCAGAGAACGGATATGTTTTTCTGGGAATGGCAGCCATGATGGACCCGCCCAGAATAGAATCCCGTCCGGCAGTGCTCAGCGCCAGAAGAGCAGGAATCCGTCCGGTTATGATTACCGGAGATCACAAAATTACAGCTATGGCCATTGCAGGTAAAATCGGCATTATGGAGGAGGGGGATCTGGCTCTGACCGGACCGGAGCTGGATGCGATGAAGGAGGAAGAGCTGGATGAAAAGCTGGAAAACATTTCTGTATATGCAAGAGTTTCTCCAGAGCATAAAATCAGAATTGTAGATGCATGGCAGCGAAAAGGCTGTATTGTAGCCATGACGGGAGACGGAGTCAATGATGCTCCGGCTTTAAAGAAGGCTGATATCGGGGTAGCCATGGGAATTACGGGGACAGAGGTTTCCAAAGATGCAGCCGCTATGATTCTGACAGATGACAATTTTGCCACGATTATCAAGGCGGTAGCCAACGGGCGGAATGTTTACCGGAATATCCGCCATGCGGTTCAGTTCCTTCTTTCCGGAAATATGGCAGGGATTTTCAGTGTCCTGTATACATCCCTTTTCGATCTGCCTATGCCCTTTGCACCGGTTCATCTTTTGTTTATTAACCTGCTGACAGATTCTCTTCCGGCTATTGCCATTGGTATGGAACCCCAGGAAGACGGGCTGCTCAGACAGCCTCCGAGAGATCCGAAGGAGGGGATTTTGACCAGGGAATTTTTGCTGCGGATTCTGCTGCAGGGAGGGCTGATCGCTCTTTGCACGATGACGGCCTTTCATCTGGGACTGGAAACAGGCGGCGCAGGAACTGCCAGCACCATGGCTTTTGCAGCTCTGACCTTGGCTCGTCTATTTCATGGATTTAACTGCAGAAGTGAACACTCCATTGCGAAGCTGGGCTTTCGGGGAAACCTGTGGAGCATTTTGGCCTTTGAGACAGGAGTTCTGCTTTTAGCGGCTGTTTTGTTCCTTCCGGGACTTCAGGTACTGTTTGCAGTGGCAGATTTAAACCTGCGTCAGCTTGTCAGCATTGTGGCTCTGGCTGTGATTCCCACGGTGGTGATTCAGGCCGGAAAGATGATCCGGGAGGCGCTGGCATAAGAAATCTCCTTGCAACCCTTTTTTCAGAGAGGTATAATCAAGAAAAATGCCGGAACGGAAAATAGCCGAAACAGAGAATTTCCGGAACCGGCAGAATGAGGAAAACGGGAAGGGGAGCAGAGATGAAACTGGTAACGTATCAGGTAGATCAAAAGGTGAAAATAGGAATTATCAGCGCAGACGGGGAGTGGGTATATCCGATGGATTCCATTGGTGTGGAGTATCCGACGATGCTGGAGGCAGTAAAGCAGATGTGTGAATCAGAAAAGCAGCTGCTGGAATACAGCGCCGGTCTGGAACCCGATCGCTTCCGCGGCGCAGCCCGGTTAGAGGATGTGCAGCTGCTGGCGCCGATTCCTGTGCCGGAGCAGGACATTATCTGTCTGGGAATTAACTATATGGAGCATGCAGAGGAGTCTGCCCGATTTAAAAAACAGGAATTTTCCGGGGAGCGCCCCTTTGCAGTTTACTTTTCCAAACGGGTGAATGAGGCAGTGCCGGACGGTGGTTTCATTCCGGCATATGAGGGTTTGGTGGACAGTCTGGACTATGAGGCAGAGCTGGCTGTGATTGTAGGAAAGGATGCCAGAAATGTGGAGCCGGAACATGCGGAGGATTATGTGTTTGGATATACGATTTTAAATGATGTAAGCGCCCGCAATATTCAGAACCGCCATCAGCAGTGGTATTTTGGAAAAAGCTTGGATGGATTTGCGCCCATGGGACCCTGCATTCTTACCCGGGAGTCTGTTCCGTATCCGCCGTGTTTAAATATCCGCTCTTATGTAAATGGAGAACTGCGCCAGAACAGCAATACTTCCCGGATGATTTTTCACATTGATCATATTATCAGTGAGCTGTCAAAGGGAATGACTCTGAAGGCAGGAACGATTATTTCTACAGGAACTCCGTCAGGAGTGGGAATGGGATTTGAGCCTCCCCGTTTTTTGAAAGCAGGTGATGAGGTTTCCTGCGAAATAGAAGAAATTGGAAGATTGACAAACCGGATTGGCAGGGAGGATTAATCCTCCTGCCACCATTCCTGGGGAATCACATCCCGCTCCAGCAGACAGGTTTTCTCATGGGAGAGAATCCGCCGCGTCACAGAGGCTGTCTGACGGGCATCACAGAGAATGCAGTCTGCATCTCCAAAGGAAACATGGCGGGCGGCGCCGCAGGTCTCAAGGGCAGGAGCCAGCTTGGGATAATGTTCGGAAATATGCGGTTCATTTTTGTTGTAGTGGCGGTAAACCGGGCGGCGAAGAAGGGAACCGTCAGCCTGACGGATAAAAAATTCACTGGGTTCATCGGTAAGCCGCTCTGGAACATTCATGGATTCTTCGACTGCGTGGATGAAGGTGTTTCGTTCATGGCCCACGCCGATCAGAAGAATTTTTGCTCCAATATTCTCCAGTCGTCCCCAGCATCCCTCAGGACTGCAGGGAGTATCCACAGTCTCTTCGTCGGCAATGTACTCTTTTGCTTTTTTTCCATAGGCAGCAATGCTGTGAGTGGGATGAAGCGAGCGGACAACACCAGGACGTATGCGGAACAGATTTGTCAGAAGTCCTACACAGGAAGACATATTTTGAGGATCAAAAATGCGGCAGTCCGGTCCCATCTGGGCCCAGGTGTGGGTGGGCATCATGAAAAGCCCATCTGACAGATATTCCATCCAGGCGTCCAGTACAGTATCTGCGCCGCCTTCTACGTTTCCGATGGATTTCATAGAAGCGTGAACCATGATGGAATCATCAGGCTGAATGCCCATGCGGTGAATCATATCGGTAAGCTGTTGTTTTGTGTAGTTCATGTTTCATATCCTCATCTCTATTGTTGTGAAAGAGCCCGGAACCATATGGTCCGGGCTTTTGCAGTTCCTGTTTTGAATATTGTAATTTTCCGCTGTCCTGAATAATTACTAAATATTAATAGTTAACGGTCATCCGTTCAAAGTATGCCTGGGGATGTGAACATACTGGGCAGATTTCCGGAGCCTCATTACCCTCGTGGATGTATCCGCAGTTGCGGCACTTCCAGCCAAGCGGCGCCTCACCCTTGAAGGTTCCGTCTTTGCGCAGATTTTCAAGCAGCTTTAAGTAACGTTTCTCATGGGAGGCTTCTACCTCTGCTACCAGGCGGAATTTGGCAGCCAGCTCTGGAAATCCTTCTTCTTCGGCCTCTCTTGCCATACGCACATACATGTCCGTCCACTCTGCATTTTCACCGGCAGCTGCATCGACAAGATTGGCGTCTGTATCACCAATGCCGTGGATTTCTTTAAACCACATTTTCGCATGTTCTTTTTCCTGCTCGGCAGTTTCTAAATACAGAGCAGCCATCTGCTCATATCCGGCCTTCCTTGCTGCAGATGCATAGAAGGTGTATTTGGTTCGTGCCTGGGATTCCCCGGAAAATGCTTCCCAGAGATTTTTCTCGGTTTTTGTGCCTGCGTATTTTGACATAAAAAGAGCCCTCCTTTGCTTGAAATCTACAATAATAAGAATTATTGCTGATTTTAGCATAAAAAACGGGAAAATGTCAAGAAAAAATGAGAGAGAAGACGAATCCTCTCTCTCATAAAATTCCTGACGGTTCAGGATATATTAGCCAAAGTATCTCTTTAACAGACCTTCGAATGCCTTGCCGTGGCGAGCTTCATCGCGAGCCATCTCATGAACGGTGTCATGGATTGCATCCAGGTTAGCAGCTTTTGCTCTCTTAGCCAGGTCGAACTTGCCTGCGGTTGCGCCGTTCTCAGCATCAATTCTCATCTCCAGATTCTTCTTGGTAGAATCGGTAACAACCTCACCCAGAAGCTCTGCAAACTTAGCTGCGTGCTCAGCCTCTTCGTAAGCTGCCTTCTCCCAGTACAGACCGATCTCCGGATAGCCTTCTCTGTGAGCAACTCTTGCCATAGCCAGGTACATACCAACCTCAGAGCACTCGCCCTCGAAGTTAGCGCGCAGGTCAGCCAGAATATCCTCGCTTACGCCCTGTGCAACACCTACAACGTGCTCAGCAGCCCAGGTTCTCTCACCAGCCTGCTCTTTGAACTTGGAAGCCGGAGCCTTACATACCGGGCAGAATTCCGGAGCAGCGTCGCCTTCATGAACATAACCACATACAGTACAAACCCATTTCTTCATAGTTAAAATCTCCTTTACATGTTATATTAATATTAAATTAGATGCGTTATTTTGCTGCAATCAAATCAGTAATGATTACTAATATTAATTTACCACAAAACTTTTTAAATGTCAATCCTTTTTGAGAAAAATTCTTGTTAATTCTGGGAAAGGATTAGTGCCCCTGTTGTGCCATACAGTCAGAGCAGATTCCATAGAAATCAATGGAATGACTGTCAATCTTCCCGTGAATATGCGGCTGCATTTTATCTTCCAGATCCAAAGCCCAGAGTGGGGGCAGATCCTGAATACCGCCGCAGCAGCGGCATACAAAATGATAATGAGGGGCAGTGTCTCCATCAAAATGATCCTTGCCGTCACCAAAGGTCAGCTTTCGCGCCTCACCTAATTCTACCAGGAGATTCAGGTTCCGGTAAACGGTTCCGAGGCTGATGCTGGGAAACTCTTCCCTGATACTTGCGTATATGGCATCTGCAGTCGGATGGTCGTGGCGGTTCATCAGACATGCTTTGATAGATTCTCTCTGACGGCTATACTTTAATGTCTTCATAGACCAGCTCCTTGAAAATAAAATAATAGTAACAATTACTATATTTATTTTAAGAGATCCTGGAGGAATTGTCAAGTGTTTTCTGTCAGACGGCACAGTTACTTTTTATAGTTAACGTCAGATAGTCTCTTTTGCAATTCGTATGAATTCTTTGGTGGCCTGTGACATATAATGGCCTTTGTGATATCCGATTGCCAGTATTCCATGAGCTTTTGCATAATCCAGGGAATAGAAGCTGACAGGAGAATTCTGCTGCTGCATTTTTTGGCGGAATTCCTGATGGCCGGAAATAAACATCCTGGGATAGAATGTGATTCCCATGCCCTTGATGCACAGCCCCAGCACAGTTTCAATGTTTTCTGTCTCCAGTACGACATTGGGCGTCATCTGGGCTTCTTCAAACATTTCGTCAGCAATGGTGCGAACCCGGTTTCCCTTGTTAATCAGAAGAAACGGGCAGTCTCTGAGCAGGGTCAGATCCGTGTGCTGTTTTAACTGCTCTTTGATTTCTTCCAGACGGCCAGGAAAGGTCCGCTCCAAAACAGCATCTGGCACTGCAAGCAGGATTTCCTCCTCACAGAGCGGAATGGTTTCTGTATTTTCGGCTTTAAACGGCTGCATATCAATAACCAGATCCACATCTCCGTGAAGCAGGGCTGAAGCCAGGGTGGAGGAATTGCCTTCCACCAACCTCAGATCAATATTGGGAAAGCGTTCTTTATAGCAGGGGAGAATTTCCGGAAGAATCATCCTTCCTCTGGTGTGAGAAAGCCCGATAGTCAGCTGGCCAATGGAAAAGTCTTTGATATCAGCCAGTTCACGGTAGGTTTCATCCCGCAGCTCCAGAATTTTTCGTGCCTTTCCTTTCAGAGCCTGTCCGGCATAGGTGAGGGTCAGAGGTGTGGTCCGGTTAAACAAAACCACATCAAATTCTTTTTCCAGATTGGAAATATGATTGCTCAGGGACTGCTGGGAAATAAAAAGCCGTTTGGCTGCCCGGGTAAAGTTCAGTTCCTCAGCGGCTACCAGAAAGTATTCCAGATTAAGAAAGTTAATCATGAGAAAAGCCTCCTGTGTAAACCGGCTGTTTCAGGCAGGGAATGTAGGAAGCGGCCTTTTCTATCGAAGCGTTGACGATCAGTTCTTCGGGAAAGGCAATTTCCTGTATCAGGTCCCAGGCACGTCTGTGATTTCCCACATCAGCTTCACAGTGGGCGTCACTGTCGATAATGACGGATACCTGGTGTTTTCGGCACAGCTCCAGCATGGAAATATAATTCTCCCGTGCGCCTTCTCTGTGGCACTGAGGATGAAGAGAGGAGGCGTTGACCTCCAAAAGCACATGGTGTTCTTTCGCTGCGCAGACCAGAGTTTCGTAATCCACAGGGAATCTTCCGTCATCAGGATGGCCGATAATCTGGACATATGGATTCTTCATGGCGCCCAGATAGGCTGCAGTGTTCTGGCTGACGGTTCCGCTTTTGTAACAGGGATCATGGATACTGGCAATCGCAAAATCAAGTCCCTTGCAGTAGCGTGGGCTCAGATCCACAGTGCCTTCATAATCCAGAATATTCAGTTCACAGCCCAGCATCAGCTTGACTCCGTAAAGCTCTCTGGGAACTACCTTAAAATTGATAAAGTAAAAAGGATGGCAGGTGCCGGGCATCTTGGGAGCGTGTTCTGTAACGCCTAAAAGGCTGACCCCTTTTTCTGATGCAGAGCGAACCATCTCATAAAGCGTATTGTATGCATGCCCGCTGACAATGGTATGGGTATGCAGATCAAGAATGTCTGTCATGGTGATTATGCTCTCCTAAACGGTGTATTTCTTGTAACAGTATATCACAATCAGAGATACTTTTCTAACAAAACTATGGTAAAAAAGGCGAAAATGTGGTAAAGTCAAGTATAACGGGCAGAATCTGTTCTGCCCAGGAGGACGATGAAAAGGAGTGTGCAACAATGAGCGAAGAAGTAAAAGAGACAATGGAAGATTTTGCAAGCGAGCTGGAGGCTTCCTACAAGGAGTTTGACGAGCGCCGCAATCCGTATCAGGAACAGGAAGGTCCTGATGCAGAGAAGTGGGCAGAGCTGGTACAGCAGATGCAGGATAAGGCAGTTCTGAATGTAAAGGTGAAAGAGGCTGTAAAGGGCGGACTGGTAACCTATGTGAATGATATCCAGGGCTTTATTCCCGCATCTCAGATTTCTACCAAATACGTAGAGAAGTTAGAGGATATGGTAGGCCAGCATCTGGAGGTTACTCCGATTACCGTGGTTCCGGAGAACAAAAAACTGGTTCTGTCCGGGAGAGCTGTGATGAAGCAGAAGGAAGAGGAAGAGAAAGCTGCGAAGATGGCTGCTGTAGAGGTTGGTGCTGTTGTTGAGGGTACCGTTGACAGCCTGAAGGACTACGGCGCATTTGTAAATCTGGACGGCGGTTTGTCCGGTCTTCTGCATGTGTCTCAGATCAGCACTCAGAGAATCAAGCATCCGGGCGTGGTTCTGAAAGAGGGCCAGAAGGTGACTGTTAAGATTATCGGTATTAAGGACGGCAAAATCAGCCTGAGCATGAAGGCTCTGGCTCAGGAGGAGCCGGTTGAGAAGGAAGAAACCTTCAACTACAAAGAAACCGGAGCAGCTACCACTGGACTGGGAGCTCTGTTAAAGGGACTGAAACTGTAAAGACAGGGAAAATAAGGCCCGGCTGACTTGCAGGATTTCCTGTTCGTCAGCCGGGCCGGAATCCGCCGGAAGGAATTCCTCCTCCGGCGAAGATATAAAAGCAGGGAGTATAAACAGGCAGTGGAGGAGATAGGGTTGACGAATATCCCCAACGTTTACAGTCAGATGGATCAGTGGAACTCCGTGATGTTCCTCTATGATTCCGCTCTGAAGGCAATTCGTACCAAGATTGAAATTTTAAACGGAGAGTTTGTCCATATTTACGGACACACTCCGATCGAACACATTAAATCCAGACTGAAAACCCCGGACAGCATTGTAAAAAAGCTGAAGCGGGACGGGCTGGAGGTAACCATTGACAATATGGTGGAAAAGCTGAGCGATATTGCAGGAATCCGCATTATCTGTTCCTTCACCCAGGACATTTATCAGATTGCAGAGATGATTGCAAGACAGAAGGATGTCAGCGTTCTTTATGTGAAGGATTATATCAGGCAGCCTAAACCTAATGGGTATAAAAGTTACCATATGGTGGTGACGATTCCCATTTATCTGGCGGCCGGAGCAGTGGAAACCAAGGTGGAAATTCAGATCCGGACAGTGGCAATGGATTTCTGGGCCAGTCTGGAGCACAAAATCTATTACAAATTTGAAGGAAATGCTCCTGATTCTCTGCAGGCGGAGCTGAAGGCATGTGCGGATATGGTGGATATGCTGGATGCCAAGATGTTTTCCTTAAACCAGTCTATTCTGGAACTGGGAGAGCGGGAAGCAGCCGAGCAGAAGGAACGGACATAAAAGCATAGATGAAGACGTTAGCAAAAGAGACCTGGCAGATTGCCGGACATAACTGGAAAAATATTCTTTTGTTTGAGCTTCTGTACCGGGGAGTAACCATGCCGGTGTATCTGCGTTTCGTGAACCGCAGTCTGCATCTTGCCCTGGAGCTGGCCGGGTACAGCTATCTGACAGCGGGAAATATCGGAAGCTTTCTTGCAAGACCGGGAACGATCTGCATGGCGGGCGCTGTGTGTTTTGTTGGAGCTGTGCTTCTGACTGTGGAGACGGCCAGTCTTATTACGGCATTTCAGGGGTCAGCCTATTACCAGAAGCTGACCCCTTTGCAGATGCTCTGGGGCGGAATGCAGAAAACGGCAGATGAAATATGGAGAAAAAACTGGCAGCTGGGGCTGGTAATTCTGGCTCAGTATCTGTTTGCCAATCTTTTATTTCTGATTCGGGCGGCCAGTCATGTAAAGCCGGTGAATTTTATTATGCAGGAAATGGCAAAGGAGCCCTGGCTTATGGCTCTGACGGCAGTTTTGCTGCTGCTGTGTTTTCTGGCGGCGTTTCCGGCGCTGCTTTCTGTTCCCTGCTGTATGATTGAGCAGAAAAATTTCACAGATGCCAGATACCGGAGTATCGGGCTGATGCGGAAAAGGCGGGTGAAAATCATTTTTCTGCTGGCAGGCTTTCATGTGCTGTCAGCGGCTGTAGTTTTTCTGCTGTATTTTCTTTCCGTAGTGGCAGCCGCTGTGTTTATTGAGGTTTTTACAAAGAAAAATCTGGCTATGGCAGTTTTACTTTCTGTGTCAGACAAGCTGGAGCTGGGACTTCTGTTTTTGGGAAGCATTCTGTCTGTTGCAGTTCAGTATGCGGCTGTTTCTGTTATGTTTTATCAGTATGGAAATAGGCAGTATCATGGGGAACGGTGGAACGTTGGATATCCGTCTCATGGAACAGCAGGACGAAGGCGTATGGCAGCAGTTTTCTGCGCAATAGTGGGTATCAGCCTGATTTATATTTATGATCTGGTACGCAATGGTTCTGCTTTGTCTGATGAGATTTTGATAGAAACGCAGATTACGGCTCACAGAGGCAGTTCTCTGGCAGCTCCGGAAAATACCCTGTCTGCTGTGCAGGCGGCGATTGATGATCTGGCGGACAGTGTGGAGATCGATGTGCAGTTAAGCCGTGACGGAGTCGTGGTGCTTGGACATGATGCCAGCCTGAAGCGGGTGGCAGGAGTAAACAGGCCCATCAGCGCTCTGAACTGGGAAGAGCTGCAGAAGCTGGATGTGGGCTCCTGGTTTTCCAGTGATTTTGCGGGAGAACGGATTCCGGCTTTGGAGGAGGTTCTGGAGCTGTGTAAGGGAAAAATTAACCTGAATATAGAATTGAAAAATATAGGTCCAGAGAGCCTTCTTCCAGAAAAGACGGTGGAGCTGGTGATGGCTCACGGTATGGAAGAGCAGTGTGTGATTACCTCTGCCAGTCTGAATTATTTAAAGGACGTAAAGGCGCTGGAACCGCAGCTTCGAACAGGATATATTATTTCTGCCGCCTACGGGAATTTTTATTCCAGTGAGGCCGTGGATTTTATCAGTCTGCGGTCGGGCTTTGTAAATGAAAAGCTGGTTGAGAACATTCATGTTCAAGGTAAGGCAATCTATGCCTGGACAGTAAACTCCAAAAGCGAGATGGAACGTCTGGTGATGCTCGGCGTGGACGGAATTATTACGGACAGGCCGGTGCTGGCTCGGGAGATTATTTACCGGGAGGAGGCTACAGAAAATCTGATGGAGTATGTGCGGCTTATGTTTAAATAAGATACAGGAAAATATCCTGCGCTGCAGTTTTTGCAGCAGGAAATAACAGAAAGGTTTTCGCGGAATTATGAGAGCAGTATTACAGAGAGTGACTCATGCGTCGGTGAAGGTTGACGGGGAGACGATCGGAGAGATAGGAAATGGTTTTTTGATTCTTCTGGGAGTTGCAGAAGAGGATAATGAGGCAGCGGCAGATAAGATGGCAGATAAAATCTGCAAGCTGAGAATTTTTCAGGACGGGGACGGGAAAACCAATCTGTCTCTGGCAGATGTGGCAGGAGAACTTCTGGTTGTTAGCCAGTTTACCCTGTATGCAGACTGCCATAAGGGAAATCGCCCCAGCTTTATTAAGGCGGGAAGTCCGGAAAAAGCGAACCGGCTGTATGAGTATTTTGTAGAGCGCTGCAGGCAGTATGTGCTGAAGGTGGAGCATGGAAGCTTTGGCGCGGATATGAAGGTGGAGCTGTTAAATGACGGTCCCTTTACCCTGATGCTGGAGGGCGATGAAAAGGGGATTCACTAAGGCCGATAAAGGTACGGTCAGAGAACAGAATCTGTGGAAAAACAAAGACAGAAAAACTGGAGGACGAGAAGATGAATGACAACAAAGAGAAAACAGAAGGAATGATGCTGGAGGAGCAGCTGGTATGGAAATTCCCCCATATCGGAAAAGATGCACCAGAGCAGGTTGAGGCTGCCGCAGAATTCTGCGAAGACTATAAGGCATTTCTGGATGAGGGAAAAACGGAGAGAGAATGTGTGGAGGCAGCGGTAAAGCGTCTGCAGGCTGCTGGATATACAGAATTTGAAAAGGGACGCAGCTATAATCCTGGAGATCAGGTTTATTTTATCAACAGAAAGAAGGCTCTGATTGCAACTACCTTCGGCCAGCTTCCGGTGTGCGAGGGCCTGCGGATTAACGGAGCTCACATTGATTCCCCCCGACTGGATCTGAAGCCCAGCCCGGTTTATGAGAAGTCAGATATTGCTTATCTGAAGACTCATTATTATGGAGGAATCCGCAAGTACCAGTGGGGAACGATTCCGTTAGCCATGCATGGTGTTGTGGTTAAGAAAAACGGCGAGCTGGTGAAGATCTGCATTGGTGAGGATGCAGCAGATCCGGTATTCTGTGTCAGTGACCTTCTTCCGCATCTGTCAGCAAAGCAGAATGAGCGGAAATTAAGCGAGGGCTTAAAGGGAGAGGAGCTGAATATTATCGCAGGCTCCATTCCATTTGTAGATGACAGCGTCAAGGAGCCGGTTAAGCTACTGGCTTTGAAGCTGTTAAATGATCGCTATGGAATGACAGAGGGAGATTTTTTCCGGGCAGAAATTGAGATGGTTCCGGCCCACAAGGCTTCTGATGTAGGCTTGGATCGCAGCCTGGTAGGCGCATATGGGCAGGATGACAGAGTCTGCGCTTATACAGCTTTGATGGCAGAAATTGCTGCGAAGAATCCGGTTCGTACAACTGTGACAATTCTGGCAGATAAAGAGGAGATTGGTTCTGAGGGAAATACGGGCATGAATTCTGATTTCCTAAAGCACTATATTGAATACCTGGCTCAGGCAGAGGGCTCTGATCCCAAGGATGTATGTATGGCTTCTCTGTGCCTGTCCTCAGATGTAAATGCAGCCTATGATCCGACCTTTTCCGATGTGTATGAGGCGAACAATTCCAGCTATTTGAATAAGGGCTGCGTGCTGACGAAATATACAGGCGCAAGAGGAAAGTCAGGTTCTAATGATGCCAGCGCAGAGACAATGGCCCGTGTAATTGCTATTATGGAAGAGAACGGCGTGTATTGGCAGGCTGGCGAGTTGGGCGCTGTAGATCAGGGCGGCGGCGGAACGATTGCCAAGTTTGTGTCTCACTTAAATATTGACACAGTGGATCTGGGAGTTCCGGTGATTTCCATGCATTCTCCCTTTGAACTGGTTTCCAAGCTGGATGTATATAATACATTCCGTGCCTTTGAAGCATTCTATAAATAATCCCCATAGGGCGGACGCCCGACGCTTCTTGTACGGTAAAGCCGTACAAGAAGAAGCAGGGCTGAACTGTTAGATAAAGCCGTAGGAAGGTTCAGCCAGAAAAGTTGTGAAATCTTTATGAATTTGTTGGAAAGGCTTTTTAAACGGGATGTAATATGATATAACAGTAGGAAGTACCCGTGTTTTGCGGATACTTCAAAAAATCAGAGATGAGGAAAGTATTATGAAAAAATATGTAAAACTGGCACTTTGTGGAATGGCGGCGGCAGCGCTGGTTACAGGCTGCGGGAAAAAGAATGCGGAAGAGACAACAGCCGCACCGATAGAAAGCAGCACGCCTTCTGACAGTACGGAGGCAGCAGCAGAGAAGGCAGATCCGGGCAAGCTGACAAAGCTGGGTACATATAAAGGCGTGGAAGTAAAGAAAAACAGCACAGAGGTAACTCCGGAGGAGCTGGAGCAGAGAATTCAGGGAATTCTGGATGCCAATCCGGAATACATTGAGATCACAGATCGTCCGGCTCAGAACGGCGATATTGTAAATATTGACTTTGTGGGAATGAAGGACGGAGAGGCTTTTGACGGTGGAACTGCTGAGGATTTCCCGCTGGAGCTGGGCTCTAATTCTTTTATTGACGGTTTTGAGGAAGGCCTGGTAGGAACTGAGGCAGGAAGCGAGCTGAGCCTGAATCTGACGTTCCCGGAGGACTATTTTAATGCAGATCTGGCAGGACAGGAAGTAGTATTTGATGTTACGGTCAATTCTATTGAAGAAAAGAAAGAGGCAGTTCTGGACGAAAACTTTGTTCAGAGAATGTCTGATTTTACCACTGTAGATGAATTCAAGGCAGATACCCTGGCTGACATGGAGCAGGAAAAGGAAACGATGGCAGAGAACCAGCTGGAGTATGATGCATTCATGGCGGCTCTGGACAATTCCGAATTTGAGCTCAACGAAGAAGCTGTGGAGCAGCAGTATGAAGCACAGATGGATTACTATACTTCCATGGTTCAGATGTACGGTATGACAATGGATGATTATGTGGCAGCCTTTGGAATGACCATGGATGATTTCCAGAAGGAGCTGCGGACAGCTGCGGAAAACGCTTTGAAGCAGGAGCTTCTTGTAGATGCAGTTGCTGAGGAGGAGAAGCTGGAGGTGACAGACGAGGATCGCCAGAAGGTGGCAGATCAGTATGGTACAGATATTCAGAACATGAAGGATACCTACGGCGAGGAAGCTCTGGACAGAACAGCTCTTGTCTATAAGGTTCAGGCACTGGTTAAGGATAATGCAGTTGTAAAATAATATAAAAGTAACTATTCAGGACGGCGGGAGAACTGGAAGAAAAATCAGTGTCAAGCTTGCTTGTAAGAGGATTTTTCTTCCAGTTCTGACATCGGAGGAATCTCCGATGCTTCTTGTTCGGCCTTGCTGGACAAGAAGATGGCCCGTTCTGAACAATTATATATAAAATAATATGGGGGTACTCTATGGAGCTGCTTAAAGAGAGAATCCGCAAAGATGGAAAGATTAAGGCGGGTAATGTACTGAAGGTTGACAGTTTTCTGAATCATCAGATGGATACGGACCTGTTTCAGGAGATTGGAAAAGAGTTTAAACGGCGCTTTTCTGATGTGGAGATCAATAAAATTCTGACGATTGAGGCATCGGGGATCGGGATTGCCTGTGTAGTTGCACAGCAGTTTCATGTGCCAGTTGTATTTGCAAAGAAGAACCAGACAAAGAATATTGCCGGAGATGTGTATACCAGCAAGGTGGAATCCTATACGCATGGAAGAACCTATGATATTATTGTATCCAAGGAATTTCTGGGAAAAGGAGACAAGGTGCTTCTGATTGATGATTTTCTGGCAAACGGCAAGGCTTTGGAGGGACTGGCAAGTCTGGTGAAGGATTCTGGTGCAGAGCTGGTTGGAGCTGGTATTGTGATTGAAAAAGGCTTTCAGGTAGGCGGAGATCTGCTTCGGAAGCAGGGAATTCGTCTGGAGTCTCTGGCAATTGTGGAGAGTATGGATGAGGAGAGCGGAGAGATTGTATTCCGCGATGATAAGGTGTGAACAGGAAAGCATTATTTTTTGACATTGACGGAACCTTGCTGAGTGAGATTACCAGACAGGTACCGGAAAGCACCAAAGAGGCTTTACGGATTGCCCGTTCCCTGGGACATTTGGTATTTGTAAATACAGGGCGTTCCTATGGCTCGCTGGGGCCAATTAAGGGCATGCTGGAGGTGGATGGCTGGCTTTGTGGCTGTGGCACCTATGTGGAGGCTCAGGGACGGGAATTATATCACCGGGCAATGCCTCAGGAGCAGGTCAAAAAGATCTGCAGAGCCATGGAGGCAGCTGATGTGGACGGAATTCTGGAAGGACGGGACGGCTGTTATCTGGGCAGCCCGGAGAGTCGTTTTCCCGAAGGACGCAGACTTCGCCAGTCTATGAAGGCATTTATCCGTTCTACAGACTGGAACCAGGAGTGCGGGACGGTAGAAAAGTTCTGTGTTCTGGCCGATGAAAAAAGTGATAAGGCTGGATTCTTCCGAAGCCTGGGACTGGAGATTCAGGTGATTGATCGGGGAGACGGATTCTATGAGTGCGTTCCAGAGGGACACAGCAAGGCTTCTGCTATTGACATTATTCTGAAGGAATATGGGCTGAAGCTGACAGATGCTTATGTATTTGGAGACAGCACCAATGATCTGGCTATGTTTGAGCATGTGCCTAATGCCATTGTTATGGGACATCATAGCCGGGAGTTGGAACCTTACGCCAGCTTTTTTACAAAGACAGTAGAACAGGACGGCATCTGGTACGCCATGGAGAAGCTGGGGCTGCTGGAATAGCCGCAAACACCTGCGGAAGGGAATGCGGTTCACTTCTGCGGCAAGGACAATCAAAGGCAGATATGCCGGAGCAGAAACAGGAGAGATGAGAAAACAGCCGTGACGAAAGAAGCGGCTGTTTTTGTCATCTAACAGGAAAAACAGCAGAAAGGTTGACAGATTAGAAAATGAAACTGCGAATTGGAACCAGAAAAAGTAAGCTTGCAATGATACAGACAGAGATTGTGAGAGATGCTATTTTACGAAAATTTCCGGAAACAGAGATCGAGATGGTGCCAATGAGTACCAAAGGAGATTTGATTCTGGATCGTTCTCTTACAAGCTTTGGAGGGAAAGGCGTTTTTACAGGCGAACTGGAGACAGCACTTCTGGATGGAGAGATTGATATGGCGGTTCACAGCGCTAAGGATATGCCTATGGAATTTCCAGAAGGACTTTGTATTGGTGCGGTACTTGAAAGGGAAGAGGCGGCAGATGTGCTGGTTACTTTAGACGGCACTCCAGCAGAAAAGCTTCCGGCTGGCAGTGTGATCGGAACCAGCAGTCTTCGCAGACAGCTGCAGATTCGCGCAGTGAATCCGGGCGTGGAGGTTAAGCTTCTGCGGGGAAACGTACAGACCAGAATAGAAAAGCTGCGCCGGGGGGAGTACGATGGAATTCTTTTGGCAGCGGCTGGACTTGTGCGTTTAGGTTTGGATAAGGAAGAAGGCCTACATTTGGAATATTTGGATAAACACAGCTTTGTCCCAGCGGCTGGTCAGGGCATTTTGGCAGCAGAGGTACGCAGAGAGGATCAGAAAGAGGGCGGTCGGCTGGAAATGATGCTGAAAAGCATTCATTCAGAAATTGCAGCTGCAGAGCTTTTTGCAGAACGGGAATTTCTGCGGATTCTGGAAGGCGGCTGCAATGCTCCTTGTGGCGCCTGGTGTAGGATTCATGAGAAAACGATGATGATGACAGCTATGTACGCAAGAGATGGGATTCATCCGGTGATTTTTGAAGAAAAGCTGATTGTGGAAGAAGAAAAAGCTCAATGGAAGGCAGATAAGGCGCTGGAATGGGAACAGGAAGAGCCTTTTTCAGGAGGGCTTATAGAGACTGCCGGGAGGCTGGCAGAGAGGCTGGCAGCGCGCCTTCAGTACAAGCCGGTTTACCTGGTTGGAGCTGGTCCGGGAGATGGAGGTCTGATTACCAGGAAAGGGCTGGAATGCCTGCGTCAGGCTGATGTAGTGGTGTATGACAATCTGATTTCCGGTTCTCTGCTAAACGAGGCAAGGCTGGATGCAGAGCTGATTTATGCAGGAAAACGCTCTGGAAAGCATTCTATGAGACAGGAACAGATTCAGCAGATTCTGGTGGAAAAAGCAATGGAAGGAAAAAGCGTTGTACGTCTGAAGGGCGGCGATCCTTACATTTTTGGAAGAGGCGGTGAGGAGGCTCTGGCGCTTAGAGAACAGGGAATTCCGTATGAGGTGATACCGGGAGTATCATCAGTATACAGTGTTCCGGCTTATAGCGGAATCCCTGTAACACATAGAGAGGTAGCATCTTCTTTCCATGTAATAACAGGGCATGAGGGAGACGGAAAGCAGACAGCTTCTGTGGATTACCGGATCCTGGCAAAGGAAGAGGGGACTCTGGTATTTCTCATGGGCCTTGGACATCTTCGGTTTATTGCAGAGCAGCTGATCAAATACGGAAAAGATCCGGCCACACCGGCAGCAGTGATTGAAAACGGAACCACGGCAAAGCAGAAAAAAGCAGTGTCAGATTTGGCACACATTGAAGCTGCGGTGAGAGAAAAGGGACTGTCTACACCGGCGCTTATTATTATTGGTGAGGCAGTGGAAATGGAATCCCGATTAGACTGGTTCGGCAGAGGAGCCTTAGCAGGAAAACGGATTTTGATAACAGGGACTCGCCATATGGTATCAGAACTGGAAGCGGAACTGAAGCCTCTTGGTGCAGAATGTGTAGCAGTGAGTCTTATTGAAAGCCGTCCACTCTGGACGAAGGAAACGGCAGCTGCCTTAAAAAATGTGGCCCAGTATGGTTGGTTGGTATTTACCAGCAGAAATGGAGTCGATCTGTTTTTCCAGATGATGAGACAGATGGGGCAGGATCTGCGGACTCTGATGCATGTGAAGTTTGCAGCAATTGGAAGAGGAACGGCGGAGGAACTTTTCAAGCATGGATTTATCTGTGACTTTGTGCCGGGAAATTTTTCCGGAACAGGTCTGGCGAAGGAGTGGATCCCTGAGTTGAAAAAAACAGATCGGGTTTTAATACTTCGGGCGAAGAATGGCTCTCCTGTTCTTCCTCAGGAACTGGAAAAGGCAGGAATTCCCTTTACAGATGCGCCTGTGTATGAGACCTGGACAGATTGGCGGCGCCAGGAGGAGCTGAACCGTTTGGCAGAAACGGTAGACTATGTGGTTCTGGCCAGCAGTTCTGCGGCTCATGCGATGAAGCAGATGCTTCGCAGGAGACTTCCGGAGTCCGCCAGGGTGATTGCTATTGGGCCGGTTACTGCAGAAACAGCAGAGAATCTGGGAATTCATGTGGATTTGGAAGCGAGGGAATATACTGCAGCAGGAATTGCAGCAGCGCTTTTGGAGGATGTTTCACGATGACAGAATATCCGTATTTTCCATTGTTTGTGAATCTTTCCGGAAAGAAAATTTTGATTGTAGGAGCTGGAAGCATTGCGCTGAGAAGGGCAGAGGCGCTGTCTCCTTTTGGCGCAGAGCTGATGGTCACTGCGCCTGAGGGCCGTCCGGAGATGGAAAAGCTGGCGGCGGTTTGGAACCGCCGCCGGTTTCAGGAAGAGGATCTGGAGGGGGCGGTTCTGGTTCTGGCTGCTACGGATGACAAAGAGCTGAACAGCCTTGTGGCAGAGCTGTGCCGGGAACGGGGAATTCCGGTAAACAGCTGCAGCGACAGGACACAGTGTGATTTTTATTTTCCAGGAATTGCAAGAAGAGAAAATCTGGTAATTGGAGTCACTGCCTCAGGAAAGGATCACCGTCTTGCAGCTACGGTCGCCGGACAGCTTCGAAAATGGCTGTCCGGCTGGTGATTATTTTGGGGGCTGGATTGGTTTTAGACAGCGCCTGCAGAAAAACATTGACTTTATAAAAAAAATCGATACAATAAAAACAACGAATCGAAAACAGGCCGCTGAAATTGGAAGATTTCAACGGCCTGGATGCGGTTTTAGACAGCGCTTTGTTCAGCATCGCTGTCAAGATTGTTAGAAAAAGTGGAAAGGAAAGAGAATGAGTACAAAAAACAAAAGATGGATTTATGCTGCAGTAGGTGTTATGGTGCTGCTGCTGGCGGGAATGGTTTATGCATGGAGTGTTTTGTCTTCACCGATAGGGGCTTATTTTCCAGAGTGGAGTAAGGCGCAGCTGTCTCTTACTTTTACCATCTGCATGGGATTTTTCTGTGTAGGCGGTTTTCTGGGAGGTCTGGCAAATAAAAAAATAAACGTAAAGCTTCATGTATGGGCTTCAGGAGTTGTTTTCTTTGTGGGCTTTTTTATCGCATCCAGGGCTCAGAGTCCGGCTGTGCTTTATCTGGGTTATGGAGTGCTTTGCGGTTTTGCCTCTGGTCTGGTGTACAATGCGGTTATGAGTACAATTTCCGGCTGGTTTCCGGATAAACAGGGGCTGGTTTCCGGTTTACTTCTTATGGGATTTGGAATCAGCAGCTTTATTGTGGGAAAGATCTATCAGGCAGTAACTCCTTCCGGAGTTGGAATTGATGCATGGAGAAATTCCTTTTTCATGTTCGGTATCATTATTCTGGTCGTTATGGCTGTCAGCGGCTTTTTCTTTGTAAAGCCGACGAAGCAGGATATAGAGAAAATCCTGGATGGGGAACAGTCAGGAAAATCAAATTCAGGAAGAAAGACTGCAGCAGGCGCTGAGGCAGAAGCATCTGTGGATATGACAGCAGTGGAGATGGTAAAGACCAGAGCATTCTGGCTGTACTTTGCCTGGGCAGTTCTGCTGAGTGCTGCCGGACTGGCGCTGATTTCTCAGGCCAGCGGGGTTGCCTCTGAAGTGGGGCAGGGCGTGGAGCCTGGTACGATTGCAACGGTAGTGGGGCTGATTTCCATATTTAATGGCATAGGCCGTGTAGTATTTGGCGGTATGTATGATAAGGCTGGAAGAAGCCGGACGATGGCGGTGATTACGCTGGCATTTCTGGTGTCTGTAGGCATCCTGGTTCTGGCTCTTTTACAGCAGAGATTTGCTATTATTGTGGCAGGATTTATCTGTACCGGGTTTTCTTATGGGGGTATCAATCCTACAAACTCAGCTTTTATCAGTGATTATTTTGGAAGAAAGCATTTTCCGGTAAACTTTTCGATTATAAATATGAATCTTCTGGTATCCTCTTTTGGAAGTACTATTGCTGGAATCTTATATGACAGAAGCGGTTCCTTTTTAAGCACATTTTTAATGATGATTGGAGCAGCGGCTGCGGCCCTTCTCTGCAGTGTGATGATTCATAAGCCGGTGAAGAAGAATGAATAAGAAAATAAATTTAACAGATATTCGGGTTGTGATGTTTCTGGCAGGCGTGTGCTGTTTCCTCTGGGGCAGCGCGACACCGGCGATTAAGACGGGATACAGGCTGTTTCAGATCGATTCGACAGACACAAGCTCCATCCTTTTATTTGCCGGGACAAGATTTTTTCTGGCGGGAATTCTGGTAATTGCCTGGCACAGCCTGACCAGCAGAAAATGGATTCTTCCGCCCAGGGGATCGGCTTTGGCGATTGTGGAGCTGGCTTTGAGTCAGACCATTCTGCAGTATGTGTTTTTTTATGTAGGGCTTTCCCATGCAACTGGTGTTCATGGCGCGATTATTACGGGAACCAATGTGTTTTTTTCCATTTTGTTTGCCAGCCTTGTTTTCCGTTATGAGACGCTGAATGGCAGAAAGCTTGCAGGCTGTCTTCTTGGATTTGCAGGTATTGTGATTGTAAATCTGTCCGGCTCCGGTTCAGAAGGATTGTTTGATGTTTCTTTTCTGGGAGAGGGCTTTGTGCTGTTGGCGCAGATCTTTTATGCCATATCCAGCGCACTGGTTAAAAAATATTCCAGGCAGTTTGATGTGGTTATGTTATCTGGCTATCAGTTTATGATTGGCGGACTTTCTCTGATGGTAATTGGCGCAGCCTCTGGGGGAACCCTGGCAGGAGCGACAGGCCCCTCTGCCTATGTGCTTCTTCTGTATATGGGCTTTCTTTCGGCTGTGGCGTATACCCTGTGGGGTGTTTTGCTAAAGTATAATCCAGTCAGCCGTGTGACAATTTTTGGATTTATGAATCCGATGTTTGGCGTTTTGCTTTCTGCGGTATTTCTGGGAGAAAGCGGACAGGCCCTTACCTGGAATACCCTGGCAGCTCTGATACTGGTGAGTCTTGGAATTTATGTGGTAAACGGCGGGAAAAGCCAGCAGAAACGTGAATAGACTGAAAAATAAGGAATAATAGAAAGACGAGGAATGCATACCCTATGGGATTTCAATTTGATGTAAGTATACCGGCAGTGACAGTGTTTCTTCAGGGACTCATTAGCTTTTTTTCGCCCTGCGTGCTTCCGCTTCTTCCGCTTTATATCGGCTATCTGTCCGGTGGAACAGGCGTGAGAGGCGAGGATGGGAAAATTCATTATCACCGGGGAAAGGTGATAGTAAATACTCTGTTTTTTGTGGTGGGCGTCAGTTTTGCTTTTTTCCTTCTGGGACTGGGAATGACGGCTGTAGGAAGCTTTTTCCATTCCAGTCAGGCAATGTTTGCCCGGATTGGCGGCGTGCTGATCGTATTTTTTGGTTTGTACCAGCTGGGGATTTTTGGAACTGCCCGGGTTTTGGGGCAGGAACGGCGTCTTCCATTTCAGCTGGATAAGCTGGCTATGTCACCAGTAACGGCTCTTTTGATGGGATTTACCTTCAGCTTTGCATGGACGCCCTGTGTGGGACCGGCTCTTACCAGTGTGCTTTTGATGGCGGCATCTGCCGCATCCAGAATGGCGGGGTTTGTCCTGATAGGCGTATATACTCTTGGATTTGTGCTTCCGTTTCTGGCAGTAGGCTTGTTTACAACAACTCTGCTGGAGTTTTTCAAAAAGCATCGAGGTGTGGTGCAGTATACAGTAAAAATTGGCGGAATCCTTATGGTTGCCATGGGACTGATGATGTTTACAGGGAAGATGAATGACATTACTGGATATCTGTCTCGGGTAACTGCAGGTACAGAACAAAGCGGGGAAGTCCCCAAAATGCCGGGAGAAGATGGGACAGAAGACGGCGGTGCTGCAAAAGAAAATGCAGATGGGACAGAGGGCGGCAGTGCTGCAAAGGAAAATGCAGATGGAGCAGAAGGTAGCAGTGCTGCAAAAGAAGGCACTGACGTATCTGAAGATACCGGAGGAGCGGCTTCTGCAGATGAGACGGAGACTGGCTCCACTCTTCCGCCGGCCATTGATTTTGAATTAAAGGATCAGTACGGCAATACTCACCGGCTGTCGGATTATAAAGGGAAAACGGTGTTTTTGAATTTCTGGGCAACCTGGTGTCCTCCATGTAAGGCAGAGATGCCGGATATTCAGAAGCTGTATGAAACCTATGATCAGGAAGGCGAGGAGGCTTTGATTGTTCTGGGGGTAGCTGCTCCGGGACAGTGGCAGGAGCAGGATGAAGAAGGAGTTAAGGCATTTCTGGAAGACAAGGGATATACCTATCCAGTACTGATGGATTCTTCAGGAAATACCTTTCTTCAGTATGGCGTATCCTCTTACCCTACAACGTTTATGATTGATCGGGATGGCAATGTATTTGGATATGTTCCGGGGATGCTGTCTTTTGATATGATGGAAAGTATTGTGCAGCAGACTATGACTGGAGTGAGAAGCGGCGGCTGAGGCTTTTTAAGTCATAGGATATTGTAAAATGTGGCAGTGCCGCTGAAAATCTGTGTAGAATGAGATTTTCAGCGGTACTGTTTTTTGTTAGTTCATGTTATTTGCTGGCAGAATCAAACTGGCGGCAAATATCCTCTGAGGGCGGAGCAGTTGCCAGGGAAACAAGAAGAATGGCAGCAGAGGCGACCAGAAAGGCAGGAAGCAGTTCATAAATATTCCATGCTCCGCCTAAAGGACGAATCCCATATTTCCATGCAAAGACCATGATTCCTCCGGAAATCATACCTGCCAGAGCGCCGCAGAAATTGGTTCTCTTCCAGAAAAGGGAAAACAGCATAACGGGTCCAAAGGCAGCTCCAAATCCGGCCCAGGCAAAGGATACAATCGTAAATACGGAACTGTTTGGATCCCAGGCCAGAATAATTCCAACAAGAGCAACAGCAAGAACGGTGATGCGTGCGGCAGCCATGGAGGTTTTTGCATTCATTTTGATTTTCAGAAAGTCCTGCAGCAGGTTCTGGGATACACTGGAGGCAGCGGTTAAAAGCTGTGAGTCTGCAGTGGACATGGTGCTTGCAAGAATGCCGGCCAGTACAATACCGGCAACAATGGAAAGAAGGAAGCCGTGGCCTCCCAGCAGTCCGGAGAGACGGATAATAATAGTTTCGGAATCTGCGCTGGAGGTAAAGGTTTCCAGTTTTCCGGCAGCGGAAACGCCACATCCGATCATACCGATGAGAATAGCAACAAACATGGAGATGACCACCCATACAGAGGCAATCCGGCGAGATAAGCCGAGCTTATTTTCATCCTCGATTGCCATAAAACGGAGAAGGATATGGGGCATTCCAAAGTATCCCAGTCCCCAGGCCATCATGGAAAAAATGGAGATCATGCTGTAGGGAGCTGCGGTATTGGAAACAGGATCGTGAATCTGGGTCATGGACAGATATCCTGCAAGAGAGCGTGCGTTATCCATAACGGCGTTCCATCCGCCTGCAATGTGAATTCCGTAAAAAACAATAATGATCAAAGCAATGCTCATTACAATACTCTGAATCAAATCTGTGGTAGAAACAGCCATAAATCCACCCATAATAGTATATCCGATAATCACTACAGCGCCTATAATCATGGCTGCGTGGTAGTCAAAGCCGAACAGACTGTTAAAAAGAGTTCCGACTGCCTTAAAGCCGGATGCGGTATAGGGAATAAAGAAAATCAGGATAATGACGGCAGAAATGCACATCAGAATATTTTTCTCATCCCGATACCGGCGGGAGAAGAACTCGGGTATGGTGATAGCGTTGCAGACAATGGAATACCGGCGCAGCCGTTTTGCAACAATCAGCCAGTTTAAGTAGGTCCGACAGCAAGGCCAAGGGCAGTCCAGCCAGCATCGGCGACTCCGGTCAGATAGGCAAGACCAGGCAGTCCCATTAAAAGCCAGCTGCTCATATCAGAGGCTTCTGCGCTCATGGCAGTTACAAAGGGGCCCAGCTTTCTTCCGCCCAGATAGAATTCGTCTGAGGAATCTCCGCTTCCCTTCTTGCTAAAGTACCATCCCACATATACCATGGCCGCCAGATAAACGACAATGGAGATCATAATTCCTGTAAGTCCAGATTTCATAATGGTAATCCTCCTCATTCCCTGTAATCGTCCGCTTTATGTGGATTCAAGCATCAATACTCTTATGAAAGCAAATTCCCAACAAGTTTTCCTGACTGAATCCCCACAAGGCTGAATTGTTACATATATATTGGGGGATTATAGCACGAAGAAAAATAGACTACAATACAGAATGCAGTATAGACTAAATACTATACGAATTTTGAAAATATTAAAATATTTCTTTTATTATAAGGAAAAATAACAAGACGAATATTATAAATAAAATAAATACGAATTATAAATTTTTTTGAATAAAAACCAGTTTTTGAATTTTAGGAGGAATTTTGCGGAACAATGCAGCCTCCGCCTCAGGGAAGGAAGCTGCTTAAAAATCCAGGAAGAACACGTTTGCTGTACTGGCGAAGGGAATATTCCCCGCCGCAGAGACACCAGTCGTAGAGAAGAGCCCGTTCACAGAGCGCATAGAGTTTTACCATTTCGCTGACGGTGGACTGAGAGGTAAGCTGACCGGCTGACTGTCCGTCAGAAATGATTTTTCGCAGCAGTCGGTAGTAAATGCGGTTATGATCCAGCAGATGTTTTTCTCCGCTGGTTGTCAGCTGAGTGGAATACAGGCGGGTTAAAAGCTCCAGAGAAATGCTGTTTTCGATCATTCCAAAAAGCTCATCATTAAGAAACAGAAGCTGTTCCATTGCAGTCATTTCCGGCTTCAGCAGAGGAATCAATTCCTGATATTTGTCGTCAAAAAGATTGCTCAGGGTGCTGAGCAGAGCATCCTTTCCGTCAAAGTAGTGGTAAAAGGAACCTTTTGAGGTGCCGGACAAGTCAATGATTTCTTCTACAGTAGTGTACTCGTAGCCCTGTTCATAAAACAGCTTCCATGCGGCATTGACGATTTTGCCTCGCGTATTTCGTGTGTTTTTTCTGGCCATGATATTCTCCTTTGGCAGTTATCTGATGAAGCCCAGTATACCACAGCGCAGATATTTCTGCCATAGGAGAAGGGATTCTATGGCTGTATTCAGGCCGCGTATTAAGGAAACCATGCGAATTTGTGAATATTTTATGACATATTTGAAAAAGCACTATCCAAAAGGAATTGAATCGTATATAATACAAACTGCCTGTTTGAAATTGAGGAGGAAATAACATGTTTAGCAGAAAAATGAAAATTTTGATGATTGCGGTTGGCTGTGCAGCAGCATTGAGCGCCTGCACGAAGAGCAACATTGTGCAGCCGGAAAGCTCCTTCGAGCCGGACTTCAATATGTATAATAATATTGAACTGGATGAAGAGCAGCTTCAGGCAGATGTAGAGGATGTGTGGCTGGATGAAAGTGAGTTTCCCATGGGAGCAGCCTTTGCATTTGAACTTCATGAAGATGAGGCATATGTAGATATGTCTGTGGTTGTAAAGGACGGAACTTCTCCGGAGGATGCAGCATGGTATGCAGATCAGGTTGTGAAGGGATTCAATGATCAGGTTGCCATGCAGGACTTTTCCTATGGAACAGCAGAGGAAGACAGCTTTGGGGGATATTTCCAGGACAGAGAGCTTCATCTGAAGATTTATGAAGAGTCTCAGTATGAGGCAGACGGGGAGCCGATGTATGAAACCACAGTTCCAGCAGATGCATATGTAACTTTTGATATCCAGTAATAGGGAAAAATAAGAAGGGACTGTGTGATGCGGTATCCTTCTGAGATGCAAAAAAACCGGTTCAGAATTTTATTCTGAACCGGTTTTTTTGTCATAGGAAAGTGCGTCCTATGACACAAAAACGCTCTGCGAGGATCGCCATGCGGCGGAAGAGAATTTTGTCGCAGAAGCG
>ENA-OWPJ01000044-OWPJ01000044.1-human-gut-metagenome-genome-assembly--contig:-NODE-44-length-147426-cov-6.42622_pt1 | contig 147426 bp, 137 predicted proteins | sample MGYA00248264_ERZ651846 | MGnify/ENA primary metagenome ERZ651846 (study PRJEB26924, sample SAMEA4378271) | human gut metagenome | biome: human gut; feature: human-associated habitat; material: faeces...
CATGATACAGTGCATGAAATGGCACGTGATGAAGCACGTCATGGAAAAGCGTTTGAAGGATTGTTAAACAGATATTTTGGTAAATAATAATTGGATATTAGATTAAACTAGGGTGACAAACCCTAGTTTTTTACATCTAGACAGAAGTAGATTTAAAAATAAATATTTTAATTTTTTAGCACTTTAACCTTGACAGTGCTAAAAAGAGATGTATAATATAATTAGCACTTAGGTATATAGAGTGCTAAAGGAGTGATAGACATGAATATTGAAAAATGGACTGCCAAGATGCAAGAAGCAATTCAAAAAGCAATAACAATGGCTAGTGAAATGGGTCATCAAGTAGTTGATGTAGAGCATTTTCTATTAGCTTTGCTGGAAGACAATGCAGGTATATTATATCGAGTCTTAAGTAAGGCAAATGTCAATATTGCCGATCTACAAAATAAATTGAACGTAAGGTTGCAAGGTAAGCCGATTGTAAGTAATGTGGATATAAATAGTATTCGAATCTCATATGATTTGAATCAACTGCTTAGTTTAGCGGATAAGCAAATGCATAATTTTAAAGATGAATATCTAAGTGTAGAACATTTAATTATGGCATTATTTGAATTAAATAGTAGCTGGTTAAAAGAAATATTAAATGGTTATAATTTAAATAAGAAAAATGTAAAGAAAATTATTGATGAAATGCGAGGTGGAAATATGGTCGATAATCAAAATCCTGAAAACCAATACGAAGTATTGGAAAAATATGGACGTGATTTAACAAAAGATGTTGCCGATGGAAAACTTGATCCAGTTATTGGGCGAGATGAAGAAATTCGTCGTGTGATTCAGATCTTATCACGAAAAACAAAAAATAACCCAATTTTAATTGGTGAACCTGGTGTGGGTAAAACAGCAATAGTTGAAGGATTAGCTTGGCGTATCTTTAAAAATGACGTGCCAGTTTCTCTGCAAAATAAAACACTATATGAATTAGATTTAGGAGCACTAGTTGCAGGAGCTAAATATCGTGGTGAATTTGAAGAAAGATTGAAAGCCGTTTTAAATGAAATTAAGAAGGCTGAAGGAGATATTATCTTATTTATCGATGAAATCCACCAATTAGTTGGTGCTGGTAAAACTGATGGGGCAATGGATGCTGCAAACTTATTAAAGCCAATGTTGGCTCGTGGTGAGTTACATTGTATTGGAGCAACAACATTAGATGAATATCGGATGTATATTGAAAAAGATGCTGCCCTTGAAAGACGTTTCCAAAAAGTTCAAGTTGATGAACCAGATCAAGATGATACAATTGCCATTCTTCGTGGTTTGAAAGATTCATTTGAATCACATCATGGAGTACAAATTACTGATAGTGCAATTATTGGTGCTGTTAATATGTCACAACGATATATAACTGACCGTTTCTTACCTGATAAAGCAATTGATCTAATCGATGAAGCTTGTGCTTCTATTCGTATGGAAATAGATTCATTACCAGAAGAGTTAGATGTTATAACACGTGAGAAAAATCGATTAGAAATGGAACGAATTTCAATTGAAAAAGAAGACAAAAATGAAGATAATGAAAAACGTTTAAATGAGATTAAAAGTCGGATTGCTTCTTTAGACGAACAAGTAAAAGGTTTAACTGACAAATGGCAAGAAGAAAAGAAATCATTGGATCATATTAAAGAATTAAAAGACCAAAAAGTAAGATTAGAAGCTTTAACGGATAAATATCAGACAGAGGGTAATTTGGAAGAAGCATCAAGAATCAAATATCAAACATTACCACAAATCGAAAAAGAAATTAAAGAATTTGAAGCTTCTAAAAAAGAAGATGACTTATTACAAGAAAAGGTCACTGTAGATACAGTTAGCGAAGTAATTGCTCGCTGGACAGGAATTCCAATGAATAAATTAATGGAATCTGAACGTGAAAAATTATTAAAGTTAGATACTGCGTTAAAGGTACGGGTAATCGGTCAAGATGAAGCAATTGAAAAAGTTAGTGATGCAATTTTAAGATCAAGAGCAGGAATCAATGATGAAAATCGTCCAATTGGAAGTTTCCTATTCTTAGGTCCAACTGGAGTTGGTAAAACAGAAGTAGCTAAGTCATTAGCTGAGCAATTATTTGATACAGAGCGAAATATAGTTAGAATTGATATGTCAGAATACATGGAAAAATTCAGTGTTTCTCGTTTAGTCGGAGCGCCACCAGGATATGTTGGATATGAAGAAGGTGGACAATTAACAGAAGCTGTGCGTCGTCATCCTTATAGTATTGTTTTATTGGATGAAATTGAAAAAGCACATCCCGAAGTATTTAATATCTTGTTGCAAGTGTTAGATGATGGTCGAATTACTGACTCTAAAGGAAATCTAGTTAGCTTTAAAAATACGATTATCATTATGACTTCAAATATCGGTTCAAATTACTTATTAGAAGGTAATAATAGTGATACAAGAGCAGCGGTTGATAATGAATTGAAAGCACATTTCAAACCAGAATTCTTAAATCGTATTGATGAGATTGTTTATTTTAACTCATTAGATCAAGCGGTTGTTAATAAAATTATTGATAAATTTATTAAACAACTATCTGATCGTTTAAGTGATAAAAAGATCACTATTACAGTAAGTGATAGAGCTAAAGCTGTAATTAGTGAACAAGGTTATGATGTAACATTTGGTGCACGACCACTAAAACGTTTTATTCAGTCACGAATCGAAACATTGGTTGCTCGTGAAATGATTAAAGGTGATATTAAAAATGGAAGTCATGTATTAGTTGACTTTGATGATGATTTTAAATTAGCGATTCAATAAGTTAAAGGTGTTCTTTGAACACCTTTAACTATTTTTTTGTATGCATTTTTGTGATATAGTTAACAATAAAGAGGGATGGTGGATTATGGAAAGATTTCAAAGAGTTGTAATGAAATTTATTTCGCCCCAGGGAAACTTGTTTCGTTATTCGTTAAGTTTTTGTGTTTTGTTAGCTTTATTGCCGGCACTGATTATTTTTTTAAAGGTTTTTCAAACGGATATTTTAAGTGCGCCTAATTTAATTAATTTACTATATGATTATGTTCCTGAAACAATTTTAGCACCTTTTGTTGAGTATGTAATGTCACAAGAATATACAACATTTGTATCATTGATTATTTCAATGGGATTTTCTATTTATTTAGCGAGTAATGCTTTTTATTCTTTTATGTTGATTTCAATGACTGATGAAGGTTTTGATACTTATGCGATTTTAGTGCGAATTAAAGCTATCGTAGTTTTTGTTTTGTTAGTAATTGGTTTAGTAGGATTAACATTATTTAATTATTTAGTACCAATTAACAGCACAATTGTTATGTTGGCTGGTTTATTTATTGTATTTTACTGTTTTTATCGATATTTATCATTTGAAAAAAAACCATTATCATATGGCTTGATTGGAGCTGCTTTTACTAGTGCATGCATTGTTTTAATTGGAGTATTCTTTTTCTATATTGTCAATCATTATACACGATATAATGCTTTGTATGGGCCGCTTGCCAGCTTAGTAATCATGCTGATTTCAATTTATTTAATTTCTAGTGTAATATATTTTGGTTATTGTTTAAATCATGAGTATGGTAAGTCTTTTTCTAAAAGAACTTACAAACATCAAAAGTTTTATGATTATGGAAATAATTTTTTGGATAAAATCGTAGAAAAATTTGGAAAATTAATTTGAAATTTTACTGAAATTGGATTATATTTTTATTAATGGTTTCACTAAAAATATTGATAATATTCATTTCCGTGTTATATTTATACCATAGAAGGATTGTTGCTTTGAAGAGGTAAGACCAGATATATTTTTGTGTTTTTAGGCAAAATTATATTTGGTTTTTTTATTGGGAGGGAGTGATAAGAGAGCTATGATATCATTAGATGGCAAAGGGTAACTTCACACTCAGACAGTTAAATTATTATCTAAAGTAACGAATGAAACAGATGGGTCATCATTTATGACGGAAAAGAATGCAATGATAAAAATTTCTGCTAAAGAAACAGAAATAACTGGTAAAAATGCCAAACCACAAATAATTCCAGAGTTACGTGAATAGGTAGCGAGTGACTATCGAGTTTTAACAAGTTGTGAAATTGTAATAGGGGACAATAACAATTTAAAAAAGGTGATATTTGTAGTGAACTGAATAAGTTGTGGTCCAACTTATTCAGTTCACTACATTTTGCTTATGGAAATCAACTTTTTAATTTACTAAATTAATACTGATAAAAATAGAAGAAAAAAGTAAAAAAAGTGATGTCGTTTATTGCTTTTCTCTGTCGATAATTCGTGTTAGAATGTTAGCGGAGGTCTATTATGCAACGATATTTTATAAATGAAGATTTAACAAGTAAACAACAACTAATTTTACCGGATGATGATTTGCATCATGTTAAAAAGGTAATGCGAAATATAAATGGTGATGAAATTATCTGTATAGATAATGCTGGACAAGTATATTATGGCGTAATTGAAGATATTGAGATAGGTTTAGTTAAAATTGATAAGCGGCTTGAAGAAAATAATGAATTAGATGTCGAGATAACTTTAGTTTATGCTCTACCCAAAGGGGATAAATTTGAATTAGTATTACAAAAAGCTACAGAACTTGGTGTCAAGCGTATTGTTCCAATTCAAACAAAGCGTTGTGTAGTAAAGATGGATGAGCAAAAGTTTGCTAAAAAAATCACTCGTTATCGAAAAATATTAAAAGAGGCTGCAGAACAGTCATGGCGTAATTTTATTCCAGAAATTACTAATGTAATCAAACTGGAACAGCTTGATCAATATTTAGGTGATCATAATCTAGTAGCTTTTGAAGAACTTGCTAAACAAGGTGAACATATGGTGCTAAAACAAACATTAGACCAATTATCTTTAGGTGATAAAATTACTATTGTAGTTGGAAGTGAAGGCGGCTTTGAACTTGATGAAATTGAGATGATGAATAAATTAGGAATTAAAGCTTGTTCACTAGGAAAAAGAATTTTGAGAAGTGAAACAGCTCCATTATATTTTTTAAGTGTAATTGGTTATGCTAGGGAGATTGGATAATGAGTATATTGGATTTATTAAATAAATATCGTTATGAAATAAAATTAAATAAGACAGGATTATATAATTTTGTGACTGGTGGTAATAAAGAGCTGGCAGGAGAAGGCTTTAATTATAAACTAAAGACACCGGAAGATTTATTTGCATATGAAGTTATTTTAAATGGAATTAGGACAAAAATAGCGATTGATGAGTGTTATAATAAATTTATGGCAGCTAATTATGATATTTTTGAATATGTGAATTATGAAGAAAAAAGAAAAATGTTTAATCATGATGAAGAAAAGATAATTAATAATTTCCCAAGTTTTCAAGATCATCAAAGTGGAGAAATAATTTATATTCCTTATTTAGAACCGTTTATAAACAGATATTATGCTAATGATTATCAATTAGTAACACTAAAACAACATCAAGTTTATTTAAATAGTTATGCTAAAACAATAGATAAAGTTATTGAATTATATGGAATACAACCATACAATTCACAATTTTCATCGTTGCAGCTGGTTGGTCAAGATGATGAAAGTTATTATTTTTATCATGATGATTTTAAAACGGTATATCAATTTAATGGACAAAATTATCGTATTGCAAATGAAATTAATTTAATTGATCGATATACAAAAGAATACCCTAATCTTAATTTGATTAAGGAAGCAATGGTTAAATTAGCTAATAGTCAGGATGATGAAGAAATATTAGAGTTTTTATATGAGAATAAATTTGTTGGTGATAAGACCTACAAAAAATTAATAAAGAAATTAAAAAAGGTGAGTAAATGAAGACAGTAGCATTTCATACATTAGGATGTAAAGTAAATACATATGAATCCAACGCAATGTTGAAGATTTTTAATGAAGCAGGATATCAAGAAGTTGACTTTAAACAAGTTGCTGATGTTTATGTTATCAATACTTGTACAGTTACAAATACGGGTGATAGTAAATCACGTCAAATGATTCGCAAGGCAATTCGCAAGAACCCTAAAGCGACTATTTGTGTAGTTGGGTGTTATAGTCAGACAGCCCCGGAGGAAATTGAAAAAATCGAAGGTGTTGGTGTTGTTCTTGGAACTCAATACCGTAGTGATATAGTCAAATATGTTGATGAGCATTTGGAAACTGGAGAAATGGTCATTAAAGTTGATAATGTAATGAATCTAAGGAAGTTTGAAGATCTAAATATTGATCGATTTAAAAATACACGGGCATTTTTAAAAATTCAAGATGGATGTAATAATTTTTGTACTTATTGTATTATTCCTTATGCTAGAGGAAGAGTGCGTTCAAGACAAAAAGAAAGTGTGTTAAACCAAGCCCAAAGGCTAGTTGACAATGGATATGTTGAAATTGTCTTAACTGGAATTCATACAGCTGGTTATGGTGAGGATCTAGATGACTATAGTTTTTATGAACTGCTAGTAGATTTAGTGAAGATCAAAGGCTTAAAGCGATTAAGAATCTCATCGATTGAAACAAGTCAAATTAGTGATGAAATTATTGATTTAATCGGCTCAAATGAGATTATCGTAGATCATTTACATGTTCCTTTACAAGCTGGAAGTGATGCTACTTTGAAGCGGATGAATCGTAAATATACAACAGCTGAATATTTAGAAAAAATTAATAAGATTCGCAGTTATTTACCAAATATTGCTTTTACGACAGATGTAATAGTTGGTTTTCCTGGAGAAACGGACGAGGAGTTTGAAGAAACATATAACTTTATTAAACAAGTTAATTATAGTGAATTACATGTTTTTCCATATTCACCACGAAAAAATACGCCAGCAGCTAAAATGAAAGATCAGGTAAATGATCAAATTAAGCATGAACGAGCTAATCGTTTATTGCAGTTATCGAAAGAGCTAAATCATGAGTTTGCTTTAAAACAGATTGGAAAAACTTTAAAAGTTTTATTTGAAAAAAGAGATGGAGAATATTTAATTGGTCATGCTGGTGATTATTTAAAAGTTAAAGTTAAAACAGCTGATAATTTAATTGGTGAGATCGTAACGATCAAAATTGATAAATATGATGAAATTTTGGAAGGAAGGGTTGTTTAATGAAACGCTTAAATGAATTGTTTGATACTGACAACGATATGAAAATCTATTCAATTCATAGTGATTCAAGATATGTAAAACCTTATTCGATTTTCTTTTGCATTGAAGGTTTAAGTGTTGATGGACATCGTTATGTTGAAGATGCTGTTTTTCAGGGTGCAAAAGTAATCGTTCATTCCAAAGATCTTAATTATTACCATGATAAGATTATTTATTTTCGGGTTGAGAATACTTTAGTAGAACTTAATCGTGTTTCAAATCTTTTTTATGATTGTCCAAGTAATAAAATGAAAATTATCGGAGTTACTGGCAGCAGTGGTAAGACGGTAGTTGCTTCAATGATTAAAGATGCTATGGCAAAATATTGTAGTAGTGGATATATAGGAACGATTTCATTAGAATATAATGGCCGTAAAGAGGAATGTCCTTATACCACTCCAGAAGCTCTGTATTTGCAACGAAAATTGTTTGAAATGAATAGAGCTGGGGTCAAAGTTGTTGCAATGGAGGCATCAAGTCATGGTTTGGCTTTAGGACGTGTTGACGGGATTAATTTTAATATTGCTGTAATGACTAATATTGGGGCTGAACATTTAGATTTCCATGGAACAAAGGAACAATATGTTTTAGCTAAACAAAAATTATTTGAAATGATTAAACCGACGGGATGGGCGATTTTAAATAGTGATGATTTAAATTTTATGACTTTAAAAAATAATACCCAAGGACGCATTTTGACTTACGGAATTGAAATTGAAAGTGATATTATGGCTAAAAGTATTCAATTACATTTAGATCATAGTGAGTTTGATATTTCATTTAAAGGAAATACTTTTCATGTTAATTCCCCAGTAATCGCAATGTTCAATATTTATAATGTCTTGGCTTTAACCGGTGTGTTGATTGCTATGGGATGTGATGATAAGATGGTCATTGATGCAGTTGAAAATGTAAAACCGATCGAAGGGCGAATGGAACTGATTCAAACAGAACAACAGTTTGCAGTTATTATTGATTATTGTCAACACATTAGTAATTATGAAGCTATTTTTGAATATGTTGATGGAGTTCGACAAGGGCATGGGCGAATTATTGCGGTTTTAGGGGCTCCTGGGAAGCGTAATTACAAATTACGTAAGGAACTTGGGCAATTAGCGAATCGATACTTAGATCATGTTATTTTGACACAATTGGATGATCGTGGTGAAGATGTTTATGAAATTTGTAAAACGATTCAAAAAGAAATTGTCGATATTAATAGTGTAATTATCGAGTCACGTCAAATTGCAATTGAACAGGCAATCGAGATAGCTTGTAAAGATGACATCATTTTGATTCTTGGTAAGGGACATGAAAAGTTCATTTCACTCGATGTAGGACAAGTAGATTATCCTGGTGATAGCCAAATTGTTAAAGAGGCACTTGAAAGAATATATTATAAAGGAGAAGATGAAGATGAATTATAATAAAATGATTGACCACACTGTATTAAAAGCTGATGCAACTAAAGCAATGGTTGCTAAAATTATTGATGAAGCAAAAGAGTATAACTTTGCTTCAGTATGTGTTAATCCAACCTGGGTAGCTTATTGCGCTCAAGCTCTAGCTGATAGTGATGTTAAAGTATGTACTGTGATTGGATTTCCTTTAGGAGCTAATACAAGTGCCGTTAAAGCGTTTGAAACAAAGGATGCTATTGCTAATGGTGCTGATGAAATTGATATGGTTATTAACATTGGAGCACTAAAAGATGGGAATACCGATCTAGTCTTTAATGACATTAAGGCAGTTGTTGATGCTGCTGCGGGTAAATGTGTAAAAGTGATTATTGAAACCTGTCTTCTTACCGATGAAGAAATTGTTACAGTATGTAAATTAGCTAAGGAAGCTCAAGCAACATTTGTTAAAACATCGACTGGTTTTTCAACAGGAGGGGCTACACCTGAAGCTGTTTCTTTGATGAAACAAACTGTTGGAGATGATTTAGAAGTAAAGGCATCTGGTGGAGTGCGGACAATTGAAGACATGGAAAAAGTTGTAGCTGCAGGAGCTACAAGAATTGGAACTAGTGCGGGATGTAAATTGGTTAAAAATAATAATTCATAACACGAATAAGTGAGTTGGTTATTTTAAATAAATAAAAAATATCTTCATTTATTACTGTTTAGTTAGAAAACTGACTAAGCACAACGAAATGAAGATATTTTTATTTAGATATTTATTTTATTCATCGATGCGATTATTAGCAACAACAAAATGTAATGCGATAAAAGCTAATTCATCATCATCGAATGATAGATTTAAATCATGTCTAACAACATCATTTAAAATCTTACTATAATTAAATTCCTCTTGATGACGTTCGATTATTTTTTCTTTTAAAGGATTTTCAACAAGTTGACCATTTGCAAGACGTTCTAAAGCTGGTTCTAAATGTAAACCGATAGCAACGAATAATTTATCATCATTTCTAAAGTCTTTATGATAGTCTTGATAAATTGTATACATTGTTTCTCTTAAAATCTTAAAAACTTGATCGTCAAGTAAATCAAAACCAGAATTTATTTCTAAATCTAATTTTTGATTTTTTGATAGATACATGGAAACCAATGAAATCTCAGCTTCAGGAAAATCAATTTCAAATTCACGTGCTAAACGGTCGCATAACATTTTTGCATATGGATAACTATGATCTTGTTTATATGAAGCGATTTGACTGTTACTCATGGGAATATAATTATTTGATTTGATCCGGATAATTGCAATGGTTAAATGTACTGAGAGATTATTGATTGAATTTTCTGAAAGAAATAAATCATAGTCATCAGCAGTATTTTTAATGATATTAGTAATTAGTACTTTTGTTTGATCAAAATCAGTATTGGTGTTGAATGTTAAATCCATTTTGTACCCTCCTAACAACTAGATATTACTATATAATAAATTGAAAAAAAAATCTACTATTTAATAGATTTAATTTTTAATGTAAAAATATTTTTATTTTATTAAATAGATAATAAAATCGTGGTAATATAATATATTCGTTTATTTTAAATTTATTAATAAAAATCTTTAAAAGTTAAAAAAAGTATTTGTAAGCGCTAACAAAACAACTGTTTCATTATATCTTAAAAAATGATTAAAATTTGTTGAAAATAATTTGTTTTTTTGGTGCAAATGACTTGAATTATAAAAACAATTTATAATATAATGCAGTCGTGGATAACAAAGGAAAATAAAGTTATTTTCCAAAATATAGTGTGTGTTATTCTTATTATGTAAGTGCATTACGATAGTAGTAGAATATTAGTCTTGATGACATCCCTTGCAAATCCATCAGATTATTATTTAAAACTTAAGTAAGAAACTTAACTAACAGTTATTAAATTTCAAGGAGGAAGAAAGAAACATGTTAGAAAAAGATCAATGGAATGGCTTTAAAGGTAGACTTTGGAAAGAGGAAGTGAACGTACGTGACTTCATCCAAAATAACTACAAGCCATATGATGGTGATGAATCATTCTTGGCTGGACCTACTGAAGCTACAGATAAATTATGGGGTAAATTACAAGAACTTCAAAAAGAAGAACGCGCTAAAGGTGGAGTATTAGATATGGAAACTCATGTGGTTTCTGGATTAACTGCTTATGGTGCTGGATATATTGACGAAGAACTTAAAGATTTAGAAGCAGTTGTAGGGTTACAAACTGATAAACCTTTAAAAAGAGCATTTATGCCTTATGGTGGTATCAAGATGGCACAACAAGCTTGTGAAACTTATGGATATACACCAGATCCTGAATTAGGAAAAATCTTTACAGAATATCATAAAACTCATAACCAAGGAGTTTTCGATGTATATACACCAGAAATCAGATTAGCTCGTCGTAATAAAATCATCACAGGTTTACCAGATACTTATGGACGTGGACGTATCGTTGGTGATTATCGTCGTGTTGCTTTATATGGTATTGATTTCTTAATTGAAGAAAAACAAAATGATTTAGCACATTGCGGAAGTGGATCAATGAGAGATGATACTATCCGTCAACGTGAAGAATTAGCTGAACAAATTAAAGCATTAAATGGTATGAAGAAAATGGCTGAAGCTTATGGTTTCGATATTTCTGAACCAGCTAAAAATGCTAAAGAAGCAGTTCAATGGTTATATTTCGGATATTTAGCTGCTATCAAAACTCAAAATGGTGCTGCTATGTCAGTTGGACGTGTATCAACATTCTTAGACATCTATCTTGAAAGAGATTTAGAAGCTGGAATTATCACAGAAGCTGAAGCTCAAGAATTAATTGATCATTTAGTAATGAAATGTAGAATGGTTAAATTCGCTCGTATTCCTTCTTACAACCAATTATTCTCTGGTGACCCAGTATGGGCTACACTAGAAGTTGCAGGACTTGGAACTGATGGACGTTCTATGGTTACTAAAAATGATTTCCGTTTCTTACACACATTAGAAAACATGGGGCCTTCACCAGAACCAAACTTAACAGTATTATATACTGCTGCATTACCAGAAAATTTCAAAAAATATGCAGCTAAGATTTCAATTGATACTAGCTCAGTACAATATGAAAATGATGATGTAATGCGTCCTGTATGGGGTGATGATTATTCAATTTGCTGTTGTGTATCTGCAACTCAAACTGGTAAAGAAATGCAATTCTTCGGAGCTCGTGCTAACTTAGCTAAATGTTTATTATACGCTATCAATGGTGGTATCGATGAAAAAACAAAAACTCAAGTAGCTCCAAAATATCGTCCAATCACTTCTGAATATTTAGATTACGAAGAAGTAATGGAAAGATATGACCAAATGATGGAATGGTTAGCTGATATTTATGTAAATACACTTAACTTAATCCAATATATGCATGATAAATATTATTATGAAGCAGCTGAAATGGCTTTAATTGATACAGATGTAAGACGTACATTTGCAACTGGTATTGCTGGATTCTCTCATGTAGTAGATTCATTAAGTGCAATTAAATATGCGAAAGTTAAAACAGTTCGTGATGAAGATGGTATTGCAATTGATTACGAAATTGAAGGAGACTTCCCTCGTTATGGTAACGATGATGATCGTGCTGATGATATTGCAGTATGGTTATTAAAAGAATTCTTAAATAAACTTAAAAAACATCACACTTACCGTGATTCAGAACCAACTACTTCTATCTTAACAATTACTTCTAATGTTGTTTATGGTAAAGCTACTGGTTCATTACCTGATGGACGTAAAGCTGGTGAACCATTATCACCAGGTGCTAACCCTTCTTACGGTGCAGAACAATCTGGTTTATTAGCTTCATTAAATTCTGTTGCTAAATTACCATACGAATGGGCATTAGATGGTATTTCTAATACTCAAACAATCAGCCCTGATACTTTAGGTCATGATGAAGAAGAACGTAAAACTAATTTAGTTCAAGTAATGGATGGATACTTTGCACAAGGTGCTCATCACTTAAATGTAAACGTATTTGGAACTGAAAAATTAATTGATGCTATGGAACATCCAGAAAAAGAAGAATATGCAAACTTCACAATTCGTGTATCTGGATATGCAGTTAAATTCATTGATTTAACTCGTGAACAACAAATGGATGTTATTTCAAGAACTTGCCATAAATCTATGTAATAGTTATTGAAAAATAAGCATAACAACAGCCTCTTAATTAAAAGAGGCTGTTTTAATGAAAAAGGAGATTAACATGGAAACAGCAATCAAGGGTTTTGTACATTCTATTGAAAGTTTCGGTTCAGTTGATGGTCCGGGAATACGCTATATAATCTTTCTACATGGATGCCCGTTACGCTGTAAATTCTGTCATAATCCAGATACTTGGGCTAATGCTAAGTCGACAATGGAAATGACACCTCAAGAAGCAATTGCTAAAGCACTTAAATACAAGAGCTATTGGGGAAATGATGGTGGAATTACAGTTAGTGGTGGTGAACCATTATTACAAATTGATTTTTTAATTGAATTATTTAAATTAGCGAAAAAAGAAGGAATCAATACTTGTATTGATACTAGTGGTGGTAATTTTACTAGAGAAGAACCGTTTTTTTCTAAATTTAATGAATTAATGAAATATACAGATTTATTATTAGTAGACCTTAAACATATTGATAGTACACAGCATCAAGAGTTAACAGGAAAAGGTAATGATAATATTTTAGATATGGCAAAATATTTAAGTACGATAAATAAACCTGTTTGGATTCGTCATGTTTTAGTACCGGGTATCAGTGATAAAGATGAATATTTAACAGAATTAGATAAATTTATTAGTACTTTGAATAATGTTAAGAAAGTGGAAGTTTTACCTTATCATACACTAGGAGTATTTAAATGGGAAGAACTAGGGATTCCTTATCAATTAGACGGAATTAACCCACCAAATCAAGAGCGTATTGATAACGCTAATAAATTATTACATACGGATAAATATAGATAGTTTAATACTATCTATATTTTTTTAGATGAAACGTAGTTTCATGAATTTGATGATTTTACGAAAACTTATGAAACATCTTGTCAAAAGTTTCTGTTTTTGCACTTAAACTATTCATTTGTATAGTAAATTAAGCTATAATGGAAATGTAAAAATGAGGAGGAAGAATAGATGAAATTAGGTGCAATTGAAGCTGGAGGAACTAAATTCGTAGTTTGTATTGGTGATGAATTTGGAAATGTAATAGAAAGAGATTCTTTCCCAACTGAAACTCCAGAAGAAACAATGGCGAATATTTTTAAATTTTTTGATGGAAAAGATATTGAGGCACTTGGAGTCGGATGTTTTGGACCAATCGATCCAGATTTAAACAGTCCAACTTATGGATATATTACAACAACACCAAAACCAGGATGGGGTAACTTTAATATCATGGGTGCTTTAAAGGAACGTTATGATATTCCTATGGGATTCGATACTGATGTTAATGGTGCTGCTTTAGGTGAAGCTTATTTTGGTGCAGCCAAAGGTTTAGACAGTGCTTTGTATATGACAATTGGTACAGGAATTGGATGTGGTGCTATTGTTGAAGGAAATTTAGTTCATGGGTTATTACATCCAGAAATGGGACACATGAATATGATTGTTCGTGAAGACGATACTTATGCAGGTAAATGCCCATTCCACGGTACGTGTTTTGAAGGTTTAGCAGCAGGACCAGCAATTGAAGCACGTTGGGGTAAAAAAGGTTTTGAATTACCGGCTGACCATCCTGCTTGGGATTTAGAAGCTTACTATATCGGTCAGGCTCTAGCAACTTATGTTTTAGTTATTTCACCAAAGAAAATCATCTTAGGTGGTGGGGTCTCAAAACAAAAACAAATGTTCCCATTAATTCATAAATATTTAAGAGAATTCTTAAATGGATATATTCAAAAAGATGAAATTTTAACGGATAAGATTGATGATTATATTGTATCACCTGCTTTAGGTGATAATGCTGGTGTGTGTGGTGCTCTAGCATTAGCAAAACAGGCATTAGAAAAATAAATAAAAAGAGCTTAGGCTCTTTTTATTTAAATTAATTAGTATATTAAATATGATAAATATCTATACATAGATTAAAAAATGACTATTGGGTTATTGAAACCAATAGTCATTATAATCATATTTAAAGACACGATAAACGAATTTGCCCCCGGTTGTTGTGAATTTTTTGATCAAAGTACCAAATTGATCATATTCGCCCCATGACATTGCCATTCCGCTATCAATAATAATATTGTTATCAAGTTCTTGGACACTGCTTACATAACCAGAGTAATCAACGGGGATTGTATTAACCAAAGAAACAGTACGGTTATTTTCATCAATTAAATATTTATAATAATAAGAAATACCGTTTTTAGTATCGTAAGAAACATTTTGATAATTATTATCTTCTTTCCAATTATAATCGCTGCGAGTTGTACTGACTGCTAGATTATTATTATATAGATATAAATAATATTGTCCGCTGGCAAGAGTGGCATCTTCAACATAGGTAACACAGTGCTGTCCTGCCTGCAATGAAAAGTCACTTGTCTTAGTCAAAAGTAAATCATCGTAACCACTTTCTTGCCAGAAATTATTAGAACCGATCATATAGTCAACTGTTGGATTACTATAAATATTATCTAACTTCATAATTGTTGAAGTTTCTCGTGAACTAATGATCAAACTATCTTTTCCAACTAGTTCAAGTGAGTTGATATGCATCCAATCTAAATCATCTGCAGAATCTGGCTTGGCGGTAGTTTTATAGTAATCTGGAAAGAGTTCAATTAAATCAACAAGTTCTGTGATAGCTTTAGTATTATGATCAATCATAATGATTTTATCTTCACTAGTTACTGCATTCTTTTTACTGGCTAAAACAATTAAGTTATTTTGACTGTCGAAAATATAGTCATGATGCAATTTGTAATCACCAGTAGAATAAATTGTCGAAACATAACCAGTTTGATCAACTCCTACGATCTTTGTGCTTGAAACACTTAAATACATAGTATTATCTTCGAATAAAATTCGATGACTGCGGTATGAAATGATAGGAATTTCACTTCTAATCACGCCATCGTTATCATATAATCGCATATAGGTCTGTTCATCATTTTCTTCGGTTACATCATTACCTAAAACGGTGTATAAACCGTTGCTTAGCGCTGATGTAGTATCATAACTTTCAGTTGCAACGCTGAGATATTGATCACCGCCTGATAATTTAGGTGCTTGATAGCTCCACGTAATAGAATCAACTTGTTTGCCATTGGTATCCGTTAATGTAACAGTAATAGTGTTTTTAGCATCGGGAATAGATCCGATTAGCAAATATTCATGTTCTTTAGAAAAGCCGCTTAAACTATTAGTATTAAGTGTTCTGGTGAAGTCTTCGTATCCTTCGCAACTGATGGTATATGTCGCAACGCATTGATAATCAGTTGTAAAATACATATAGATTCCTGTGGTGTTTGTTCCATAAGGATTTTCAATTAACAAGGGATTGTTAAAAGTGTAATTATTTATTTGTTTAATCTTTTTAATTTGCTGATAAATATTTTTTTGATATTTATCACTGTAAATAGTTTCCGGATCACTAGTGGTATTTTTTAATTGTGTATAGGGACGACTATTTTCATCATCACTAGAGGCCTCGGTAACTAAGGGACCGTTAAAGATAAAGCATAACGCAATAATGCTAAATACTAATAGTCCAATCAATATATTTTTAACCTTCTTCATTATTACCTCCTTGAAAATATTATTAAAAATGAATATGTGAAAAATATCTTAAAAAAAACAATAATTAACAAAGTGATAAAATTTTATTTATGTTAATAGCCTATGGGAAAACGTTGATGAAAATTGCAATGTCATAATTTTAAAATTTGATGATTGTAAATCATGAAAAGGAATTATTCAGTTACGATGAAATACATCTTATTTTAAATAAGCGGAATATTATCAGATGGGCAGTGAAATTAAATTTTGAGAATGGATAAGATATTAGTGCTTTTATTTGTTATAATCTAAAATTCTCCAGAATTTTCAAATGGCTTCATATACAAGCAGCTTAATTATAGTAATCGCTTGGGATGTGATAAATATTGGATAGCGTTATTAAAAGTTTGGGCAATTGAGAATCAATGCGATGTTTTGGAGGTGAATCGTGTTGGTTATGGCGTTTTATTTGAGCTATGAGACATTTAGAACAATGAAATTACTGATAGAGGAAAAATTATTTATACATATATTGGATATGTATGTTAGAAATAACAAAAACTTTAAAGAAATTTAAGGAAGGAGTACATACCTGTAACTAATGAGAAACATCAAATGATGTTTCTTTTTTTATAATATATAATTATTATATATTATTGGTTGACAGATAATACTATATAAAATATAATATTATTGAAAGATAAATATGAAAGGAGCTGGGCTTATGATATTTAATACAGGAGCTGCATTGCTAGATGCAATTGTTCTTTCAGTAGTTTCCAAGGAGGCCGAGGGAACTTATGGTTACAAAATTACACAAGATGTTAGAATTGCTCTTGATGTTTCAGAATCGACCTTGTATCCTGTTTTAAGAAGATTATTAAAGGATAATTGTTTAGAAACATATGATCAAGAGTATGGTGGGAGAAATCGACGTTATTATAAAATAACGTCACAAGGACAAGCTCAACTTGAGATGTATAAAGGGGAATGGCATGAGTATGTGCGTAAGATCAATAAAATTATTGAAGGGGGGAAATAATTATGAATCGTAAAAAGTTTATTGAAGAACTAGCATTTTTACTTCAAGATATTGAAGATGCTGAACGAGAAGAAGCTATGCAATATTATGAAGATTATTTTGATGAAGCTGGTCCAGAAAATGAACAGCAGGTTATAAATGATTTAGGCTCTCCTGAACGGGTTGCAGCGATCATTAAAGCTGGTTTAGATAATCAGTTTGATCAGGATATTGAGTATAGTGAAAAAGGGATGAATAATTCAAATTATAAACAATCTCGTGAAATTATTGATGCTAAAATTATTAGTGAAGAGGAGACAGCTGCTGATGATAATAATGATTATCAAAATAATAAACGTCACAAGAATAATTTTAGAGGAAATTCTGACCGAAATCGAATCTTATTAATATTTATCATTATTGGGGCTGTTTTTCTAGCTTTACCAGTAGGTGGTGGGATTCTTGGTTTAGGATTAGGTTTTTTTGGAGCTGTATTTGGCCTTGGAGTTGGTATTTTGTGTGGTGGAGCCGCTTGTTTGATTGGTGCGATAGTCTGCTTTGTCAAAGCATTTATGATTATTGCAGCGTATCCAGGTGCAGGATTGATTACCATGGCGGCAGGATGTGCTTTAATTGCTTTAGCATTCGTCTTTTTCTGGTTAGCTAAAGGTTTGATTAAAATAATCCCTGCTGTTATTAGAGGAATCGTTGATTTTTGTCAAAATATATTTAATAGGGTAGGTGATCGGCGATGAAAAAAATAGGGTATGTGGCATTAGGATCGTTGTTGCTTGCAATTGTATTGTTCATCAGCGGTACGATGATTGGTGGTTTTTCAGAACTGGAAACTCTTTATGATAAGGGTGATTTTACAATCAGTCTACCTATTACTAAAACGATGGATGTAACAAAAGAATTTACAGACATTAAAAATTTGGAAATTCAAGCAGAAGCTGGAACTGTTGAATTAATTGAATATGAAGGTAGTACAATTAAAGTTGAAGCAAAAAATGTGAGCAAAAAAATTAAATTATATCAAGAACAAAACACTTTGATTGTAAAGGATAGTTTTAGATTTTGGCATCTTATAAATGTTACTGATATAACAACTAGAATTAAAATTTATATACCGAATAGCTATGAATTTAATAAGGTTGAATTAGAAGTAGATGCTGGAGAATTGATTGTTCCTAATTTGAAGGCTAATGATGTTGAAATTGATGTGGATGCTGGAAGTTTTAAGGCCGAAAATATTATTGCATCATATACTAAAGTAGACGTTGATGCCGGGGATGCACGGATTAACTTGTTGAATAGTTATCGAAGTGAATTTAACTGCGATGCTGGAGATATTGATGCAACAATGGTAGGTAGTGAATCAGATTACAGTTATGAAGTCGATAGTGATGTTGGTGATATTAGTATTGGAAGTTATCGAAGTGACGGACTGAGTGATGAATATAGTCATAGTGGCGGTCAACGTAAAATAGAAGCTGATTGTAATGTTGGAAGTATTAGAATTAAGATGGAGGTGTAAGAAATGAAAAGAATTTATCGATCACGACAAGATCGGATGGTTTGTGGAGTATGTGGTGGAATTGCAGAATACTTTGATCTTGATCCTTCATTGGTAAGATTAGGTTGGATTATTTTCTCTGCTATGGGAGGCAGTGGCTTTATTGCTTATATTATTGCCGCAATAGTAATTCCTAGCAGATAAAGGCAAAAGCGAGTTCTCAAGAGAATTCGCTTTTATTATTTTGGTAAAAAGAATAATTTTTTAATCAAAGTTGTCTTCATAAAATATTGAAATGATTATAATAATATACCTACCTTAAATGACTGATTTTGTTGAATTTGAGGAGTTTTTCTGAAAATTTAATAAATTGGGGTCACAGAAGTATAAAACGGTTTTAAATCAGCAATATTTGCCATAATAAGTTATTTTTAAACTAAAAGAACCTGTTTAAAACAAGTTCTAGTCAGTAAAGATTTCAAAACCAGTATTACTCTTAATCGTATCTGCCATTTCATAGACGATATTTGATAAAACATATTGACCATTATTAATATAAATTTCAATAATATCCTGGTCATAGTAGATGTTTAAATTACAGTGATCGATTTTTGGTGAACGTAGCTCTTTTAATGCCGTATCAGATTTAAACACATTAGAACGATCGATACAAAGACAATCGTCATACTTGATAAGATAACCTCCAATATTTATGAAATCACCTGTTTTTAAATTAGTCACGATCTTGCATGCCTGCGTAGCTTTAAACTCAGTTGCAGGCTTTTTAAAGAGACTATCGACAGATGGATGAATATTCGTAAATATAGCATCATTTTGATATGTGATTACACGTGGATAAGTAATTAATCCAATCCAGTTAGCTTCATCGGCAACAGGCATACGCATCCAGCCTACATAAATTCTTCGTCCGGCTTCGTCAATCGTTGTTTGGGGAGCATAAATATCTAAACCATAGTCAAGATAATTTAGTTCACCAGTAATCTCTAATTGACAGTTTTGATGATCAAAATTAGCTGTTGTAATACGTGCGTGAGATGGATAGCCGCTATCATTAGTCCGTTCTGGAGACATGATCAATATATCCTGATGGGCAACTGTAAAAATATCTGGGCATTCCCACATATCACCGCATTTAATGCCGCGATAATTATTAGCATAATGCCATTCAGTTGCATTTTTAGAAGTATAAAATAATAATTGACCATTATAATCATTGTTATCATCTAAATACTTACTTGCTAAAACCATATAGTAAGTATCTTGGAATTTCCATACTTTTGGATCACGTGTATGAACAGGATGACCGACTTCGCCATCTTTAAATACTGGAATAATCAATTGTTTTTGATTAAGATTATCGAAGTTAAATCCATCATCGCTTATAATCATACTTTGGCTAGAATAAAAATCATAACCTGGGGCAGTTTTATGAATATTTTCGGGATTGACTTTTTGATAAACAACAGACGTATAATATAGATACATTTTTTTATCAACTTCTAATGCTGAACCAGAAAAACAACCATTTGCATCAAAGTCTTTACTAGGGTATAATGCAATTCCCTGGTCAACCCAGTTTACTAGGTCTTTACTAGTAGCATGACCCCAGTGCATTGTTCCCCACTTATTTTCATAAGGAAAATGCTGATAAAATAAATGATAATTATTTTGGTAATAAATAAACCCGATAGGATCATTGATCCAATGTTTAGGGGCTGTTAAATGATATTTTGGGTGCATGTAATTTCCTCCTTGATGTACAGATAGATTATAATATAAATTAAATAATCAAACAATAAAAAAGGAGTCTGTTTAACAAACTCCTATGGTACTAAAATATTGATAGCTTGGCTTATTGCTTCAATTGTCACTGGCAATGGTGACCCCTCTTCACCATCAATATCAATTACAACTTTTTGTTGGCTGTAAATCTCAATTTTTTTTGCTTGAACATAAGAAATAAATGGGCTATTAGCATGTTTTTTCAACAAATAATCTTTTGATAGAGCAACTAAATCAGTAACAGAACATTTTTTTATTACGATTAAATCAAGCATTCCATCTTGAATATCTGCATAAGGGATAATATTTTCAAATCCGCCAACACGATTTGTATTTGTAACCATAAACATTTTTGCTTCTGTTTCTAAAATATTAGCATCATCTAAAACAATTTTTAAATTAATATTAGTATTTAATTGACTAGGAAGATTAGCAATACCGTTTAGATAGTAAGCTAAGGGACCTAATCTTTTTTTATCAGCTTTGCTAACGGTGAATGATACATCACTGAACATTCCCCCGGCAGCCACATTCATAAAATAGCGTTCGTTGATTTTACCTACATCGCAACAGACAGTCTTAAAATTATTGATTAAATTACAAACTCCTTCGATATTGCTAGGTAGGTTCAAATAATTTGCGAAGTCATTGACAGTTCCCGCTGCCAGTATACATAGTGGAATTTTTTTATCGCTGGCAACCATCCCGCTAACTACTTCATTGATCGTTCCATCACCGCCAACTACTGTAATGAAATCATAGTCTTGTTCGTCAGCATTTAGTGCTTTAAAATAAGCATCATCTTTTTTTAAGGTGTAGAAAACATCAATATGATTAATTAATTGACGCAAAGTAAGCTGCCCAATTAATTTATCTAAAGTGTTTTGAATAGTCCGTTGTCCCGAAGACGGATTAATAATGAATAAACAGCGTTTCATAAAACTACTCTTTAATCAGCTCTTTTAAAATTTCAACTGATTGTTTCATCATCGTGAGTGAAACAAATTCAAATGGACCATGGAAATTATCACCGCCGGTGCCGATGTTTGGGCAAGGAAGCCCCATAAATGTTAAGCGAGCACCATCGGTACCACCACGGATAGGACTAGCAAAACCTTGGATTCCAACACTATTCATTGCTTTTTCTAATCTTTCAATTATATAATAATTTTCTTTGATAACTTCTGCCATATTTAAATATGATTCTTTAATATCTAGTTTGATCAATTCATATCCATATTTTTCATCTAAATATTTTTTAATACGTTTAAAATCATTGATTTGTTTTTTGGCTAATGTAAGATCGTGATTTCTAATGATGTATTCTAAAGTAGCTTTTTCACAACCACCTTCTAAATGGTGAAGATGATTGAAACCATCATAACCATCAGTAAAATATGCTTTTTGCTGAGCTGGCAGCATGTTTTCAAATTCAATTGCAACATTGATTGCACTAACCATTTTATCTTTGGCATTTCCTGGGTGGATTGATTTTCCGGTTATTTCAACTTGAGCACTATATGCATTAAAGTTTTCATAATTATATTCTTCAATATCCCCACCATCTAAAGTATAGGCATATTTGGCTCCAAATTTATTAACATCGAAATTATCAGCTCCACGCCCGACTTCTTCATCAGGAGTAAAAGCAATTTTAATATCATTATGTTTGACTTCAGGATGTTCATACAAATAATTTGCTAAATCCATAATGATAGCAACACCAGCTTTATCATCAGCTCCTAATAAAGTAGTACCGTCAGTAGTGATTAAATCATGACCAACCATTTTCTTTAGACTAACAAATTCTTCAGGGTCTAAAGAAAGTCCTAATTCTTTATTGATTTCGATGATAGAACCATCATAATTATTGATTTTTTGAGGTTTAATATTAGTTCCGCTAGCATCTGGAGAAGTATCCATATGAGCAATAAAGCCGATGATATCCCCGGTACCACCATTCCCTTTAATTGTTCCATAAACAATACCGTATTCATCCAAATGTGCATCTGTGATTCCTAATTCCAACATTTCTTTAACTAATTCTTTTCCTAAATCTAGTTGTTTCAGCGTTGAAGGGGTAGTATCTGAGTATTCATCTGATTGTGTATCAATGCTTACATATTTTAAAAATCTTTCTTCAATATCCATATTATTTCTCCTTTAACCTAATACATTAATTATACTCATTATTGATAAATAGACAACTGTTGAGGGCTAAGGAAATTAATTTTTCTTACTTTAGTACCCTTTAAGTTTCTTTACTAAATAGAATTTCTAGTTTAAAATCATTTTATCAATTATTAAAGGAGAAGTTATGGCTAAATATTATGCAGTAAAAAATGGTCGCAAACCAGGAATTTATTCATCTTGGGATGAATGTAAGAAACAAGTTGAGAAATTTAAAGGAGCAATATATAAATCATTTACTTCATTAGAGGATGCAAAAGTATTTATTAAAGAAGAAAAGATAGAATTTGATGGGGGGTTAATTGCTTATGTTGATGGCAGCTACAATAATAAGACACATGAATATGGTTTTGGATGTGTGATTATTGAGGAACAAAAAGTAATCAAAGAAATGTATGGTAAAGGTGCTGATGAAAATTATGCTTCGATGCGTAATGTTGCGGGTGAAATTTTAGGCAGTATTTGTGCAATGGAATTTGCTAAAAACAATGGTTATAAACAAATTTGTATTTATTTTGATTACGAGGGAATTGAAAAATGGGCAAATGGTATGTGGAAAGCAAACAAACCAGGAACACAAGAATATCAGCGTAAAGTAAAAGAGTATCGTCAAGATTTAAAAATTGCATTTGTCAAAGTATTAGCCCATAGTGGTGATTTTTATAATGAAAGAGCTGATGTATTAGCGAAAAAGGCGGTTGGAATTAATGGCTAAGAAGATTAAACTAACAAAAACACAACAAAAGAAATTATTAAGATCATGGCTTGGAATCATAGTTATCTTGGCGGTAATTGGTTACAATTTTTATCAGCAGAACAAATCAATTCCCACAGGCGAACGATTTGAAGTAACTTTAGATAGATGTGTTGATGGCGACACAGCATGGTTCAATGTAGATGGTGAGAGTACAAAAGTTCGTTTTTTATATATTGATACACCTGAATCAACTAAAGAGATAGAGCCGTATGGTAAAGAAGCGAGCGATTATACAAAAACACAATTGACGAATGCTGCGAAAATCGAATTGGAATTAAATGTAGATGGTGATAGTAAAGATAAGTATGGGCGTTTATTAGCATGGGTCTTTGTAGATGGTGATTTACTTCAAGAACAAATTGCTCGTGAAGGTTTAGTTGAAAAGTTCTATGATTACGGATATGACTACACTTATAAAAATGAAATTATTGAGGCAGCAAATAGTGCTAAAAGTATGAGAAAAGGGATTTATTCTGAAAATTAAATTGTATGCGCTTTAATACAAAATTAAATAAATTATTGACTTGATAATAAATTATTGGTATAATTATCGCAGAAATCAATTAAAGTATGGTATTTATAAAAAAATTTTAATACCAACAAATTGTGTATAATCGTATACAATTTGCGGTTTTTGGGCGGAATCCCTAGGGGCTCATGGGGTTAGCGTGTAAAAAAATGTTTGAAATTTGATACATATTAAGGTATCCTAGTAGATATATAGTAAAGGAATAGGTGATTAAATGTTTAGGTATGTTTTAAAGCGGGTGCTCATTGGTATCGTAACACTGTTCTTACTTTCATCAGCAACATTCTTTTTGATGAAGGCAACACCAGGGTCGCCAATTAGTGGTGAAAAATATAAAAATGAAGCGGCACGCGAAATTGCGATTAAAAAGTACAATTTAGATAAGCCAGTATTTGAGCAATATACTCTATACATGAATGATTTGATTCATGGTGATTTAGGGGAAAGTATTGTTCGTCCTGGACGTGATGTAGGTACAACAATCTCACAAAGTTTCCCAGTTACAGCGAGACTAGGTGCAATTGCTTTTGCCTCAGCACTAGTGATTGGAGTTGCACTAGGTACTGCAGCTGCATTATCAAAACGTAAATGGCTTAACAATCTTTGTATGTTTATTGCAACAATCGGGGTATCTGTACCATCATTTTTGATCGGGGTACTTTTAATGATTGTTCTGGGGGTTAAATTGAAGCTGTTCCCATTTGTGGGGCTGACTTCACCGGCTCATTATGTTTTACCAGCCTTGTCATTGGCGTTTTATCCAATTGCCATGGTATGTCGTTTAACTAGAAGTAGTATGCTTGAAGTTATGCGTCAAGATTATATTATCTTAGCGCGGTCAAAAGGAACACCTTATAAAAAGGTCGTTATTAAGCATGCGTTAAAAAATGCATTGATTCCAGTTATTACATATGCAGGTCCTGCGTTTGCCTACATGTTAACAGGAAGTTTCGTTATTGAAACTCTATTCTCAGTACCAGGAATTGGACGAGAAATGGTTTCAAGTATTCAAACTCGTGATTATTCAATGATTATGGGATTAACAATATTCTTAGGATTCTTGGTAATTTCATTTAATATTATTACTGATTTACTATCAGCAGTAGTAGATCCACGAATCAAATTAAAATAGGAGGAAGCAAGATGGAAGAAAATAAGGTAATGAACATCGAACTTACTCCAGAAATGTTTGAGAAGTTAGATGATTCGAAAAAGAATAGCGAAAAAATCGCTTACGAAAGTAAAACATATATTGCAGATGCTTGGAATCGTTTCAAGAAAAATAAATTAGCATTGATTGGGTTATGCTTTTTATTGGTAATGGCAATTGGATGTATCTTTGTGCCAATTTTCTCATCATACACTTATGATGGACAAAATATGGCTAATACTTTCGCTGGTCCATCAATGGATCATATCTTTGGTACTGACCGCTTTGGTCGTGATGTACTGGTTAGGATTATGTACGGTGGGCGGATCTCACTTGCAGTTGGATTCTCAGCCGCAATTATTTCTTTATGTGTTGGGGTTACTTATGGGGCTATCGCTGGATATGCTGGCGGAAAAGTCGATATGATTATGATGCGTATCGTTGATGCCTTATATTCTATCCCAGATATGTTATACTTAATTATGATTACAGTTGTATTGGGTTCAAATTTCCAGTCGATCATAATTGGGATCTGTATTTCCTCATGGATGGGGATGGCTCGACAAGTACGGGCTCAAGTAATGACTTTAAAAGAACAAGAATTCTCATTAGCAGCCTTTGTTTTAGGAGCCAGCAAAAAAAGAATTTTATTAAAACACTTGATTATAAATAGTATGGGACCAATTATTGTTTCATTTACAATGTTAGTTCCAAGTGCAATTTTCTATGAAGCAACATTAGGATTCTTAGGTATCGGTTTATCAGCTCCACAAGCCAGCTGGGGGACTTTAGCTAATGATGCACGGGCGATGATCAGTTCACAGCCATTACAGGTTGTATGGCCAATTTTAGCAATCTGTTTAACTATGTTAGCTTTAAACTTTATTGGTGATGGTTTAGGGGATGCCCTTGACCCTAAGAAGAAGTAGGAGGGGAATTATAGAATGAAGATGTTAGAAGTAAATGACCTTACTACTGAATTTAGTACCGAAAATGGAACGGTTAAAGCTGTTCGTGATGTATCATTTTATGTAGATAAGGGCGAAGTGTTAGGTGTTGTTGGTGAATCTGGTTCAGGTAAATCACAAACAATGTTCTCAATTATGGGATTACTAGCTGGAAATGGTAGTGTAACTAATGGGTCAATTAAAATTGATGGTGAAGAAATAGCACCGACTCATTTTGATAGTCGTAAAAAATATGAAGAAACAATGGATCGAATTCGTGGTAATGATATGGCAATGATCTTCCAAGATCCAATGACTTTCTTAAATCCGACATTAAGAATTGAGACTCAATTAATTGAACCGATTATTAATCATAATCCAAAAATTTCAAAAAAAGAAGCACGTGATAAAGCGATTGATTTAATGCGTAAAGTAGGAATTCCTTCACCAGAAGATCGAATTCGTCAATATCCTCATCAATTCTCTGGTGGGATGCGTCAAAGAATCATCATTGCAATCGCTTTAGCGTGTGATCCAAAAGTAATCATTGCTGATGAACCTACAACAGCGTTAGATGTTACAATCCAGGCGCAAGTATTAGATTTGATTGGAAGTTTAAAAGATGAAATCGATTCAAGTATTATCATGATTACTCATGATTTAGGAGTAGTTGCTAGTATTTGTGATCGTATTGCTATTATGTATGGTGGTAAAATTGTAGAAACTGGAACTACTGATGAAATTTTCTATAATCCACAACATCCATATACAAAAGGATTACTTTCATGTATTGCCAATCCTGAAGATTTAGAGAAAAAAGAATTACATCCGATCCCTGGATCACCACCTGATTTATTAAATATTTCAGAAGGATGTCCATTCCTTGATCGTTGTGAAAACGCAATGAATATTTGTGTTGATCACATGGATGAGTATCGTAATTTTTCAAGTACTCACTGCAGCTCATGCTGGTTAAATAATCCATATTTGAAAAGGAAAGGGGAATAGACAATGAGTGAACCAATTTTAAAAGTAAAAGGACTTAAAGTTCATTTCCCAGTATCTGGTGGATTCTTAGCTAAAAAACAAGTTGTAAAAGCAGTTGATGGAGTGGATTTTGAGATTGCTCCTGGTGAAACTTTTGGCTTAGTTGGAGAATCTGGATGTGGTAAAAGTACTACTGGACGTGCTTTGGTTAAAATTTATGATCCAACAGAAGGGCAAGTCATTTTTGAAGGTGAAGATATTACAAAAATTAAAGGAGCTAAATTAAAAGAGTTCCGTCGTGATATGCAGATGATTTTTCAAGATCCATATGCAAGTTTAAATCCACGAATGACTGTTGGGGAAATTATTCGTGAACCAATGGATATTCATGGGGTTTATGATACAAAAGAAGAACGCGAAAAAAGAGTTCGTGAATTATTAGAGATCGTTGGTTTGAAACCAGATCACATTCGTCGTTATCCTCATGAGTTCTCAGGAGGACAAAGACAAAGAATTGGAATTGCGAGAACCCTTGCATTAAATCCAAAGTTTATTGTATGTGATGAACCGATTTCAGCTTTGGATGTTTCGATTCAAGCGCAGGTTATCAATTTACTTGAAAAGATTCAAAATGAAATGGGAATTGCATATTTATTTATCGCCCACGATTTAAGTATGGTTAAACATATTTCTGATCGTATTGGGGTAATGTATTTGGGAAATATGGTTGAAATTGGGGATGCTGATGATATTTATCATGAGCCACTTCATCCATATACTCAAGCGCTGTTATCTTCGGTACCTATTCCGGATCCTAAGGTAGCACGCAACAAAAAACGTATCGTATTGGAAGGTGAGCTTCCAAGTCCGATAAATCCGCCTAGTGGATGCGTCTTCAGGACACGCTGTCCAAAGGCAACTGAGAGATGTGCACAAGAGAAACCAGCTTTAAAAACAGTTGGAAATCGTCAAGTGGCATGTTTCTTATATGAGAAATAGTTGAAAGGGGAAAAAACATGAAAAAACTATTAGCTTATGGTCTTAGCTTCTTAATGGCTCTAACTTGTTTAACAGGTTGTGGTGGCGGAAGTGAAGCCGATTTACGAGTTGCAGTAGGAAAAGACACTGCTGACTTAGATCCTGCAATCGTTGATGATTCAGTAACTGCTAACATTTTAGCGCAAGTTTATCAAGGTTTATATACACTTGATACTGATGGTAATGTAATTACTAATTTAGCAACTGATATGCCTGAAATCAGTGAAGATGGTCTTACTTACACAATTAAGATTTCTGGGGATACTAAATGGAGCGATGGAGAAAAAGTAAAAGCTTCTGACTTCGTATATGCTTGGAAACGTGCGGTAACTACTGGTGGTTACTACACACAATTTATTTGGCAATATATTGATGGTACTTCTCATATGGTAAAGGATAAGAAAACAGGTAAAGAAACTGACACTCCTTATACTACTATGGATGAATTAAAAGACTTTGGAGCAACTGCTTTAGATGATACAACTATTCAAATTAAGTTAAAATCTAAATGTGCTTACTTTACTTCTCTATTAACTAACACTGTATTCTATCCAGTTAGAGAAGATTATTTGAAAGAAAATGCTGAAGATATTACAAAATCTTCTTGGGGTAACAATTCTGATGTTCCTTACAATGGAGCATTCAAAGTAACTTCTGTAAACACTAAAGATGAAGTGTTATTAGAAAAAAATGATGAATATTATGATGCTAAAAATGTTACTTTAAATTCTATTTCTTTTAAAGTAATGTCAGATATGGATGCACAAACTAGTGCGTTTGAAAAAGGTGATTTAGATTTCGCTACTTCTTGTAACATTGATACTATCAATAGCAAGGATGAATTAAAGAAACAATCTTGGAAAATCGATCCTTTTGTATGTAACTACTACGTATTAATCAATGCTGGTGATGAAAATACAAGAGAAGAATTAAAAGATGCTGATATCCGTAATGCAATCGGATTATCAATTAACCGTGCTAATGTTTTAAAAGCATTAGGATATGGTGACAATGCTTATGAATTAAATGGATTAATTCCAAAAGGTATTCCTGGAGCAACTGGTGACTTCCGTGAAGAACAAGATGCTGTAGAAAAATTAGCTACTTATAACTTAGATGAAGCAAAAGCTATCATGACTTCTAAAGGTTATAGTGAAAGTAATATGTTAAAATTAACATATACTTACAATGATAACACTATGCATAAAAACGTTGCTCAAGCAATGCAAGCATCTATGAAAGAAGCTTATATTGATCTTACTTTAAGTGCAACTGAAGGTGAAGCATTCTTTGATGCTCGTGACAAAGGTGATTTCGAAATCTGTCGTCATGCCATGACTGCTGACTTCATCGATCCAATGGCTTATTTATCAATGTATGTTGGTTCAACTACTCCAGGTAACATAGTAGATGATGCTAAATACGAAGAATTAGTAGCTGCTGCTAATGCAATTGATGATAAAACTGAACGTATGAATGCTTTACATGCTGCAGAAAACTATTTAGTTGGTGAACAACATTATGTAATTCCATTATTTGGATATGCTGAACCATACTTAATGTCTTCTAAAGTAACAGGTGTAACTCATTCACCAGAAGGACATTATCAATTAGCTTATGCTAAAGTTGAAAAATAAGAAATAAAATAGGGTACACTTTGTGTACCTTATTTTTCTAGGAGGAAACTATGAAAGAGATTAGATCAGTAAAAGAACAATATCAAATTAAAGATGCTTGTTTGAAAGAACGATTAGAACTTATTTTACCTAAAGTAATGAAAAAATATGATGTTGATATGTGGATCAGTGCTTCTAAAGAATATAATGAAGATCCATTATTTCATGCAATTACACCAGCTAATTATCCAACTGCACGAAGAATTTCATTGTTTGCTTTTGTTAAAGAGGGGGATAATATACATCGTTTTTCTCTCTGTATGCCAAGTGAGGAATTAGCGCCATATTATACAAGTTATTGGACTGATTTTAATAATGAAGATCAAATGGCTTGTTTAAATCGTTTATGCAAAGAATATGATCCACAAACAATTGCAGTCAATGTTTCAAATAATTTTGCTTTTAGTGATGGATTGACACAGGGGTTATATGAAATGATTACAGCAAAAATGGCTCCAGAATATGCTGAACGAATCGTACGTAATGATATGTTGGCAATTAAGCTGATGGAGTTGCGTACTCCATTAGAATTAGAATTACATCCAGAAGTTATGGAGGTTGCTTTTTCTGTGATTGAAGAAGCTTTTAGTTCAAAAAGTATTATTCCAGGGGTTACTACTTGTGAGGACTTACAATGGTTGATGATGCAGCGTGTTAAAGATCTAGGATTAGATTATTGGTTTGAACCAACTGTTGATTTACAACGACCTGGTTTAGATAATCCCCGATATTTTGGTGTAATTGAAAAAGGTGATTTATTACATTGTGATTTTGGAATTAAATATTTGAATATTTGTACGGATACTCAAAGATTGGCTTATATTGCTAAAGATGATGAAGAGAGTATTCCACAGGAATTGCTTGATGGAATGAAGGTTAATGATCGTTTTCAAGACATTGTGGCTGAAAACATGGCTGATGGTAAAAGTGGTAATGATGTTTTGATAGATTCTTTGAAACAAGGTAAAGATGAAGGAATTGAAGCTGTATTATATTCTCATCCATGTAATATTTATGGTCATGGGCCAGGGACAACGATTGGTTTATGGAATAATCAAAAAGCAATTCCTGTTAAAGGTGATGTGTTAATGTCATATGATACAACATATGCACTTGAATTAAATACAAAGAGCAAAGCTTTTGGCCAAGATTATTATTTCTATACTGAAGAAACAGTAGCATTTACTCGAGATGGATTAATTTATTTACATCCGGGACGTAAAAATATTTATTTTATTAAGTAGGTACTAAGATGAAAAATAGAATGAAAAAAGAGTTTTTAGGGTTTGAAGGCGGGCTATTCAGCGAGGTAGAAAAAGCGGATGTTGGTGATAGTTTTGCTAAATTAGCTGAAAATGGAGTAGCATTAATGGGATGGGCCGATCCTTTTATGCCTGACTTTTCAATTCCTGAGCATATTATGGAAAAAACACTTGAAGCAATAAAATCTCCTGTAGCAGCGCATTACACTGCTCCAACGGGAAATATGGAGCTTAGAGCAATGATTTGTCAAAAAGCCAAGAAAATGTATGGGGTAGATTTAAATCCGGCTAGAAACGTAATTATTACGCCTGGAAGTGATAGTGCTTTATTCTTTGCAATGTATCCTTTCTTGGAAAAGGGTGATGAAGTAATCATTCCTTGTCCAAGTTATCCTAATAATATGCAAAATATTACAATGATGCAGGCTACGCCGGTAGTTCTTGAATTAAATGAAGCTGAAGATTATCAAATTAATCACCAAGCATTAGAATCACTAGTTAGTAACAAGACTAAGATGATTGTTTTAACTCATCCTAATAATCCGACTACAACAGTCTATAATCATGAAAGTCTTATGGCAATTAGGGAAGTGGTTTTAAAACATGATTTAGTACTTGTTTGTGATCAGGCTTTTGAAGATTTTACATTTGAAAATGAGTTTATTGCACCGATGGCTTTAGATGGTATGTTTGAACATACAGTTACCGTTTGTTCAATTTCTAAAGGGATGGGATTAAGCGGTTATCGAGTTGGCTATATTATGGCAAGTGATGTAATTATGGATGTGATGTATGGTTGTGCGGTAAGTGTGATTGGGGCAACTAATACTGTTAGTCAAATTGCTGCAATTGAAGCTTTTAAGCATCCTGAATTTATGGATGAATTCAACCGTGCTTACGATATTCGTCGTCATCAAGCTTACAATATTTTAAATACAGTACCTGGGGTTTCAATGGAATTGCCAGCCTCTGGTTTCTTAGCCTGGGTTGATGTTAGCGCTTTAGGCGATAGTAGTGCGATTTGTAAGCGTCTTATTAGTGAAGCTAAAGTGGCGGTTAATGATGGAATTAATTATGGACCCGGTGGAGCAGGACATCTACGTATTGTATTAGGTGTTTATCGTGATGATCAACAAGTTATCGAAGCATTAACTCGGATGGCAGCAACATTAGATGCAATTGCTAAAGAAAAAGGTATAAAATAAAAACATGAATTTGAATTCATGTTTTTATTTTGCTGCTTTTTTTGATTTTTTATTACAGATGTACGCAACTGCAATAGTAATTACAGCAACGATAGGTAGGATCCATAAGAAATTACTATTAATGTATTTATAATCTCCTGACCATACCGAAGTCCATTCACCGATTTTTTTAATTAGAATAGCAATAGCATAAGAAGTTGTAACAATTTGTACGGCACCAACTAATAATTTAGTCCATTTAGGAAAGACTTCAGTGAATAAAATTAAAGAAATAATACATACTGCACTAATAAAACAATTTATTACGAAATACATAGCAATTCTCCTTTAACGTATACTTAAATAAAATACCATAAAATCGTCCCAAATGCAATATCAACTATATATTATGCCATAAATATGCTAAGATATAACTAAGAATATAAATGGAGGCTATTATGAAGTTATTAACTATCTGTATTCCTTGTTACAACGCAATCGAGTATATGCACAAAGCATTGGGTTCCTGTTTATTATTAAAAGATGAACTAGAAGTTATTATTATTGATAAAAATTCAACTGATGAAACTTATGAAGTAGCAATGGAATATCAAAATGAATACCCTGATACTTTTAAAGTTATTAAAAATACTGAAAATATCGATGATATTAAATGTGCTTATCAGTATACCACCGGATTATATTTTAAACTCTTGAATAGTTATGACTGGTTTGATCAGGCATCTTTAGTACGGGTCATTGAAACATTAAAAGATATTATTCGAGTACAAGCAAATCTGGATGTTTTAGTAACCGATTATTTTTGTTGTTATGGAAAAAGACCACGCAAAGTAAGCTATCGTTCGCTTTTGCCAAGTGATAAAATTTTTGGCTGGCATGAAATAAAACATTTTAAAAAACAGCAATATTTATTAACACCGGCATTAATTATAAAAACTAAGATTATTAAAGAAGTGATTGATAATTTTCCTCTAAATGCAACTTTTTATATGGAGATGTTTGCCTACGCTCCTCTTCCATATATTAGATCATTTTGCTATATCGACATGCCTTTATACTGTTTTGGCCGTAATCCATTTGAAAATGTTATTAATAACGATATTTTTATTCCTGCATTATTAGATACAGCACGTGAATATATTGATTATTATGATATTTATACACTGCGCTCTCGTAAGCAACGTCATTATATGATCAAGTATCTATCAATGATTACTTTGATAACTTGTGCTCTTTTATCTCATGATGGTTCACCTGAGAGTATTCAAGATAAAGATGATTTGTGGAGTTATTTAAAATATACCAAGCCTAAATTATACAAGGAACTTCGAAAAACTACATATGGACGCTTATTCTCGATTGAAGGTCGTTTATCTAAAAATATTATTGATAAAGCTTATAATGTTATTTTAAAACTATATGGAATTTAAAAACTGCTTAATAGCAGTTTTTTATTTGAATAGTGTATAATTGTATACAAATTTATGATTTTCACTTTATAGTTTATGAATATACTAAAAAATAATAAAAAAATTAGATTTTTTCAATATTTATATTGACATTTTTCTTATAGAAGCTATAATCTATTTATAAATCAATTAATGATTTATGTAGGGGAAGAAAGATACACACTATAATAGTATCTAATAACGTTTAAACAGAACTCATGGGGGATGAGTTCTGTTTAATTTTTGCCTAGAAAAAAAATAAAAAATTTCATAAATATAATATATATTAGTTGCATTATTGATGATTTATCGATATATTAACTAGAAGGAGTGAGAGTATGGAAAATAGGAGTTTAATAAAAAAAGTACTAGAGACGGATCCGGCTGCGAGATATGCCTTAAATGTGATTATTAATTATCCTGGGGTACATGCAATGTTTTGTTATCGGATCAATAGTTTTTTGTGGAAGAAATTACATTTAAAATTTTTAGCACGGATGTTTAGCCAAATTGCAAGATTTTTTACGGGAATCGAAATTCATCCTGGGGCAACTATTGGAAAGCGTTTATTTATTGATCATGGTATGGGGGTAGTTATTGGTGAAACAACGATCATAGGTGATGATTGTGTTTTATATCAAGGTGTTACTTTAGGTGGAGTTGGAACTGGTGAACACAAAGTAAAGCGCCATCCAACGTTATTGAATAATGTCATGGTTTCAGCAGGAGCAAAGGTTATTGGTGATGTTACGATTGGTAATAATAGTATTATTGGAGCTCAAACAGTTGTGTTAAAGGATGTCCCTGATAATTGTACAGTTGTTGGGGTACCAGCATTTATAGTTAAAGAAAATGGCGTTAAAGTTAAAAAAGAATTATAAACAGTGGTTTTTTTTAATCCCATTAGCTTTGTTTATCCTTGATTATTTTCTAATTATGACTGGAATAATTAAACCAATCGATAATTTTGTTTATCAATTGCTGCAAATACTGATTAATGAAAGAGTAACACCAATTGTAATTATGGTAACTCATCTAGAATCAGTAAAAGAATTGCTCTAGTTTGCTTAGCAGCGTCATTTATCCAGCAGCTGCTTAATCGAATTATAAAGTTTATTGTTAAGCGGCCTCGACCAAGTGTTGTGCATTTAGTCAACGAAACTAATTATAGTTTTCCTAGTGGACATGCAATGGCAATAACTTGTCTATATGGATTATTTATTTATTATTTGTATCATAGTAAGTTGAAATATCGCAAGTTGTTGATCAGCGGATGTATAATAATTATATTATTTGTGACATTAAGTCGTATATATTTGGGAGTCCATTATTTTAGTGATGTATTTGGCGGTGTAATGCTTTCTTTAAGTTTGATCATGTATATGAGTAATATTCCCTCTTTTAATGCATAAACTGCATTGAGGAGGGTTTTATTTTGGAAAAATTAAGTGAATACGGTCTAACTTTAGTTGTTATTAATGATGATTTCCATTTATATGATCTAGTTAGTAAAGAGGTTTATGAAGTAATGACGTTGTCGTATATAGAGCAACTTTTGGATAAGTGGAATAAAAAGGGGAAATGCCTGCATAATTATGGTATAATTAGGATAACTATCTAAGGAGAATTATAAATGCAAAAAGATAAATTAAAACAATATAGTGGACTGTTAATAATCGGAATTTTGTTAATAGTTGTTTATAAGGTATTTGAACCATCATGGTTTTCGGTATTATTAAATGCGTGCTTCCCGATTATTATAGGTGGGGTACTAGCCTATTTTTTAGAGCCGTTAGTACAGATGGTGACTAAACTGTTTGAAAACTGTCAAAGCTCATTTTTGAAAAAGCATAGACGTGTATTAAGTGTTTTATTAGTGAGCTTGGCAGTAATTTTAATGATTATTTTGTTATTGACCTGGTTAATTCCTATGGTTATGGATTATGCAGTAGAATTTGCTAAAAATATTGATACATATGTTAAGAGTTTTGAAGCATCGATAAATAGTTCTTTTGAAGATCCTAATTTAGCAGGAACGATTATCCAGGTGGAGCAGACTTTTGTTGATTCTATCAAAAGTCTTAGCGCAAATGATTTTATGGAAGTAATTGCTTTTGCAGGTAAAACGGGGAGTACGTTATTAACTATTTTGATGGGCTTGATCTTTTGTCCATATATTTTGATTGAAGCAGAAAAACTTGCACGTATTTTTGATCGTTTTATGCTTTGTTTTATTAGTCAAGAAAATTTGAATTTAATTCATGGTTATGCGATTAAATCACATCGTATTTTTGGTAATTTTATTTATGGGAAATTCATTGATTCAGTCATTATTGGATTGATTGCACTAGTCGGATTTGGACTGATGGGCTTACCGTTTTTCCCATTATTAGCTTTTGTTGTTTTTATTACCAACATGATTCCTTATTTTGGACCATTCATAGGTGGGGTGCCCGTAGTTTTTATCGTATTATTAACAAATGGGATAATGCCAGCAATCTGGACTGCTCTTTTCATTTTTGCGTTACAGCAGTTTGATGGCTTGATTTTAGGACCGCGCATTTTAGGCGATAGTGTAGGAATATCACCATTTTGGATTATTTGCTCAATTACCATATTTGGGAGTCTCTTTGGATTCTTGGGAATGTTTTTAGGAGTTCCGTTAATTTGTGTAATTCGGATGTTCTTTAATGATTTCCTAGAATATCGAAAAAATCGTATTAAAGATTAATGAGCAGAATCATTAATCTTTTTTTGTGCCAGTAAATCTCAATACGTGCCATAAGTATATCATTTTAATAATAATTAGATAAAATAAAATTAGGAGGAGATGGACGTGAAAAAATATGTAATCGGAAAACCGCGAAGGATTTTAGCTATTGTCAATATGTTGATATGGGTACCATTTGCGACAATGTTGATTGTATTTGAAGTTCAATACCATGCTTCAATCGTCAATGGAATTTTTTTAGGCCTTGTTATTTTAATTATTAATTTTTTTATTGCTGGTCCAATAATTTATAGCTCTGGAATGTGGTGGAGTATCGATGAAGAGGTATTTAAATATAGTTCGTTTAGAAAATTTACAGCTAGAATCAAAGCTTTTTATCTTCCTAAACAGCAAAATAGCTATTTCCTCGCTTTAAAAGTTCAACAGATGGATAGGATTGATTTAGGTTGGCATGATGTTTCAATATTTCCTTTTGGTTTAATTGGGCATCCTATAACTTTTACAATTACAATGAAAGATGGTACTACTGTAGAACTAGAAGCACTTTATACAAGAGAATCACAAAAGTTTGTAATGGCTTGTAAACATATTGAGTCTCTTGGAATAACGCTTAATGATCCATATAATTTATTAGAAGTTATTGCTAATCCTAAACGTATGGTATCTCAATATATCGATGAAATTGAAAGCGGGGTTCATCATGATTAGGATCGCAATGGCAATAAAAAATCAAGATATCAAAAATATCTTAAAAATAGAACTGCTTAAGTTATGTGATGATCTACAAATCATGGATTACCAAGAAGCAGTTAATTATGATGTTTATATGATGGAAATTAAAAATATTGCTGAAATTGAAAATTTAAAGAGGATTCGTTTAGAGGATTATCAGCAAATCATCGTATTGATTGGTTTAGAAGATTTAGAGCTAATAAAAAAAGGTTATGAGTTAGAAGCCTTTAATTATATTCGAACCAATAAATTTATAGAAGATATTGATAATCTCATGAGTCAGCTTGGTGATGTCATGGTAAAAAGATTTAAAACTTATCAAATTCAAAATAGCGGAACTATTTCTAAAGTAAGAATAAGTTCAATTAATTATGTTGAATCCTTTAGACATTACATTCATATTCATGCTAATAGTGGTGAATATATTGAAAGAAAAAATATAAGCGAGTTTGTCTGTCAAATGAAAAATGAAAATTTTATTCAAATCCATAAATCTTATGCTGTTAATCTTCATGCTGTTATTAAAATCGCTGCAAATTGCGTAGAACTGGTAGATGGTTCCATATTGCCAATTGGAAATAGTTTTAAAAAGCAATTAATTGAGTTGTTTGATAAATAATCCTTGACTGTATTCTTAGTATATAGTGTTAAATGTTAGGTAGAAGGGAGGTTTTATTATGACAACACACGAGGTTGAAGTAATTTTTGGCATAACTAAACAAACACTAATTTATTATGAAAAAGAAGGCTTAGTTGTTTGTCAAAGAGATGCAAATAATTATCGGAATTATTCATCTAAAGATCTTGATACATTAAAAATGGTCTTACTATTACGTTCAATGGAAATATCCATTGATGAGATAAAACTAATAATGAATAGTGAACTTTCAATTAGATATGTACTTGAAAGAAAACAGGAGTATATTGAACAATTACAAATTGAGTTAAAAGATATTGATGAAAAAATTAAAGCATATATACAACGGCATAAAGTAGAGGTTATTTTTGATAATTCTATAAATCATGAATACGAGGGTCTGTTGATTAATCAAAATGAATTTTGTTTTAATGAAGTGAAAATTAATTGTAATGACATTATGCAGATTGATTTATCGATGTGTAGTTCAAAGGGGTGTGATGGTAAGGCATATTTCTTTTTGAATTATTATGTTGATCTTGATATTCATACTACTAGTGATACGTATTCTTTTCAAATAATGAATAATAGTCAGATAAATAATCTATTTAATTATATAGTTTCATTATCTGTTCCGATCAATGATCCATTAGGTCTTATTAGAATTTATCGAGATAGAAATGATCCAGTAATGTTAAATAAATATTTAAATAAACATTTTAGCAGTTGGTCCCAAGAATATAATTTAGATAATCCTCGTGAGAATTATATTTCAATTATGAAAGAGAGTTATATTTATCCATTAAAAGAATTAAAGGATAATGAGCATAGTATTGATAAACTTGTAAATGAACAATTTAAAGCTTTAAAAACACCATATACTGAGATATTCAAAAAAGCTAGCAAAAGTATTAATAAGTGTTTTACAAAGTTAATAAAAAGAGGAGATTGTAAAGATGATTAAAATGGCATTGCACTTATTAAAGTTAGAAAAAAAGAGTGCTGTTGATTTATGTATTTGTATAGCTTCAACAGTAACTGTTTGTTTATTATTTATGGAAATTTTAAAATCACCAGAGATTAGTGGTAATTTAGATTTTTTAAATATTCAATTTTTATATAATGCGTTATTAACGTTTTTTATGATCTTTATGTGTGTCGTTTTAATGGTATATTCAAGCAATTATTTTATTAGACTTAAATCTAGAGAAATGGGGTTAACTGTCTTATCAGGGCTAAGCTTTTTTAAACGAACTATATACAGTTTGGTTCAAGTATTATGTATTGTCCTTTTTTCTTCAATGATTGGAATTATAGTTTTTTTGGGAATAAGTCCAATTGTTAAAATGGTGATATACGAAATTTTAAGTGTTGATGCAAATATTTTTGTCCTTAGTTTTGATGCTTTGATGCAGGGATTAGCAGTAATTTTAGCGATGATATTGGTAATTATGTTATTTAATAGTGGTTTTATTATGCGTACTGGAATAACAGAATTACTTGAAAATCATAATATAATTAGTTATAAAAAAGATACTCGTGCAATAAAACCGCCGGATGGAATTTATCCTCTTATTTATATATTTGGCTTAATATGTATGTATACTGGAAATAATCAAGTTGGTGGATATATCTTATTTTCATTTTTTGGGGCAGTCGGTGCCTATGGAGTGTTTCGGCATTATTTACCACATCACTATAATAGAAATGCTTTAAAGTACTGCAAAACGGCAAAAGACCTATTAATTAAAGAAGATGTAAGTTTGATTATGCAACAGTCAAAATCTTTTATTTTAATCTTAATGGTAGCAATGATCGGAATCGTGCCATTCATTTGTGGGACTACTGATAATAGTTTGTTCAATTTTGAGATGCATCTTGCATTTGTTATTACCAATATATTATTGAGTTTGACGCTTATAAATCGTTTTAAAATTGATCATATACAAAGAAGAGAACACTTTCATGCCATCTATCAACTTGGCTTTGCAAGAGCAGAAATTGATTTTGTTTATATGCAGGAAATAAAATATTATTTTCGTCATCTTTGGATATTGTCAATAATTTATATTTTTAATATTTTTATTGTCTTTTATTTTAATCAGGGAATGGGAATAATGACAACTTTTATTATTATGGCTGAATATCTAATTCCTTATATGTTAGCAGAAATGATTATTCTATATGAAAGAAAGGAGGAAATTAAAAATGACAAATATTATGCTTGAAGTTAAAAATTTAAAGAAAATATATGATGAACTAGGTCCTTCACCAAAAATTGCTTTAGATGATCTTAGTTTTGAAATTAAAAATAATGAATTTGTTTGTATTATGGGGCCTTCTGGTTCTGGAAAAACGACCTTAGTAAATATTTTATCAACAATTGATAAAGCAACTTCAGGAATTGTTAATATTTCAGGTGCAAGTATTGTTGGGATGAGTGGGGCAGCAAAGGCAAAATTTAGAAAGAAAAAGTTAGGTTTTATTTTTCAAAATTATAATTTACTTTATTCTTTAACGATTCGTGAAAATATTCTTTTTCCGTTAATTATAAATAGTATCGGTGAAAAAGAATGGCAGGAAAATTTAGAGCAGGTTACACAGATTTTAGGTATTAAGGACATACTCGATAAACATGTATATGAGTGCTCTGGTGGGCAACAGCAGCGAGCGGCAATTGCAAGAGCCCTAATTAGTAAACCTGAAATAATTATTGCTGATGAACCAACTGGTAATCTTGATAGTAATAATTCTAGAGAATTGATGGAATTATTTTCGAAAATCAACCATGATTCTCAAACAACAATTATTATGGTGACTCACGATGCATTTGTTGCATCGTATTCAACTAAAATGTTATATATGAAAGATGGTAAGATCGATAAAATTTTAAATCGACATGGTCTAACACGAGATGAATATTTTAATGAGATTGTTAAAGTTAATGCAATATTATCTAATAATTGAAAGGAATGATTGAAATGATGAGGATCAAGCTTTATTTAGGAAGTCAGGAACTAGAGAAGTATTTAAATAAAAAAGTACAGCATAATTATATTTTGGAAACTATTATTCCTTTTGGTCTTTTTCAACCTTTAAGATTAGATGTATTAAAATTTAAAAAGAAAAAGGATTTGCAACGTATCTATATTGTTGATTCCAATGACTTAGTATTAATCAAACGTAAATATCAAAATTTGGGATGGCAGTATTTTGAAAATAATTACGCTAATGATGAATTTAATAATGATGCAATCTTCTATTATGATAGTATTGATGAAAAAGAATTGATGAAGATGAATATTAAAGAGTCATGTCATCAAAATGATGTATCAGCGAGTCTAGTAAAAGGTTTATTTTTCGGTACAGTATTTTTAATTTTTTCAGTTATTTGTCCAAATCTAATGATTCATGTAAATAATAATGGTTTAGATTTTATTTTAGGGAATTTATATATTATTACTGCTCTCACATTAATAGTGATGGCTGTAATTGGAAAATTAAGAAATAAAAAGCGAAAGGAATAAGTTTCCTTTCGCTAAGTTTATTTTAATAGTTTTTCTAAACAAGCTAATTGCACACAGATACATAGTAGTTCAGCGGCTTTTGATAATTCATCAACTGAAGGATATGATGGAGCAATTCTAATGTTAGTATCTTGTGGGTCGATTCCATATGGGTAAGTTGCTCCGATAGTTGTTAAAACGACACCAGCATCTTTACATAATTCCCCAATTCGTTTAGCACAACCAGGCATTACATCGAGACTGATAAAATATCCGCCATTTGGTTCAATCCATGAAGCAATTCCTTTACCGCCTAATTCATTATTTAAGTGTTCGATTACACAATCAAATTTAGGTTTTAATAAAACTGCTTGTTTTTTCATATGAGCTTTTAAACCAGCAACATCTTTAAAAAAGTTCAAATGCCTTAATTGATTCATTTTATCTTGCGAGATAGATTGAATCGTTAATCTTTTTTTTATGTCCACAATATTATTTTCACTGGCAACAATACATGATACACCCGCTCCAGCAAAACTGATTTTTGATGTTGAAGCGACCATGATGACCATATCTTCATGCTGATATTTAGGCAATTCGTTAAATATATTTAAAAGGGTATCGCCATGCTCATTCAAATCATGAACACAGTAAGCATTATCATATATAATTCTAAAATCTTTTGCTGCTGGTGTTAAACTGGCAATTGCTTTAATAATATCATCACTATATGTGATTCCTTGAGGATTAGAATATTTAGGAACACAGAACATTCCCTTAACACTTTCATCTTGAAGATGTTTTTTTATTGTCTCAATATCAGGACCATCACTATTCATCGGAATATTGATCATCTCAATTCCGAAATGTTCACAAAAAGCAAAGTGACGGTCATATCCAGGAACTGGACATAAAAATTTTACTTTATCTAACTTTGACCATGGAGTATTTCCCATGACACCGAATAACATAGCTTGACTAAGATAGTCATACATCAATGTTAGACTAGACGTTCCACCTACAATAACATTTTTCTCATTTACATCTAATAATTCACCAAAGAATCTTCGCATTGCTGGTAAACCTTCAAGGCCACCATAATTACGGCAATCAATGCCATCAATCATATAATCTTCTTGTTTTAATAAACCGAGTGATAAATCTAATTGTTCACTAGCTGGTTTACCGCGTGACATATCTAATTTTAAATCTCTTGCTTTGAAATCAAGATATCTTTTTTCTAATTCTTTTTTTAATTCACATAACTCATTATTGTTCATTTGTGAAAATGCTTTCATTGGCTTTTCCCCCTGTAATCAGCTTGTATATTTAAGACCGTATGTATTGTACCATTATATGTTAATTTTTCAAGATTATTTGCTTAAATTTATCAACATTTATATCTATTTAGTAAAACGAGTAAAATAATGTATTTTACGAAAAACAATCTATTAATTTTATGAATAAGGGAGTTGTTCTTTTTTAGTTAAAACTATTGACTTATAGTTGACTCTAAGTATTAGGATGTATTTATCAAAGATATTGGAGGAAGAGAAAATGGAAACAAGAAAACTCGGTAGTAATTTTGAAATATCAGCAATTGGTCTAGGATGTATGGGAATGACCCATGGTTTTGGTGATGCGAGTGATCAAAAAGAAATGATTGAAGTAATTCGCGGTGCTTATCAAGCAGGAATTACAATGTTTGATACTGCAGAGTGTTATCAGGGTGTTAGTGAAACAGGAGAAATTTTATATAATGAAGATTTAGTTGGACAGGCATTGAGTATCTATCCCCGTGATAGTTATCAGATCGCAACTAAGTGTGGAATCAAGGTGATTGATGGAAAGCAGGTTTTAGATGCACGTCCTGAAGTAATTCGCACTTCTTTATCAGAATCACTGAAACGTTTAAAAACAGATTATGTGGATCTATATTATTTACATCGTGTTGATCCTAAAACACCGATTGAGCTTGTTGCTCAAACAATGAAAGAATTGATGGCGGAAGGAAAAATAAAGCATTGGGGGTTATCAGAAGCAGGCGTTGAAACAATAAGAAAAGCTCATGCTATTTGCCCACTTACAGTAGTTGAGAGTGAGTATTCGATGATTTTTAGAGAACCTGAAAAAAATGGATTACTTGATACATTAAAGGAATTGAAAATAGGATTTATTCCATTTGCACCATTAGGTAAAGGATTTTTAACAGCAACGATCGACCCTAATCAAACTTTTTCTAAAAATGATACTAGAAGTAAACAACCACGATTTAAAAAAGAGAATATGGCAATAAATCAAGTACTAGTTGAATTGATCAAGAAGTTAGCAAAAGAAAAACAGGTAACTCCAGCTCAAATCGCTTTAGCTTGGGTAATGGCTCAAGGTGATTGGATCGTACCTATTCCAGGAAGTCGAAAGCTAAGTCGGATTGAAGAAAATATTAAAGCCAGCAAAGTTATTTTAGATGAGGTTGATTTGAAAAATATAAAAAGAGCATTAGATAATATGGATTTAAAGGCAGAACGTTGGGATCTAAATTCTGATAATGCTAAACGAGTAGGAAAATAGTCGTGAAAGAAAAACTTTGGACAAAAAAGTATCTATTATCAGTAATAATTCTTTTCGCAATATGCCTTTGTTCCAATATTGTATTGTCGGTTCTAACGATTTTTGCTAAAAATTTAACTGGATTAGATACATACGCAGGATTGATGACATCAATTTTTACTTTGGCAGCTTTGTGTGTTCGTTTTATTGCGGGTATTTTGTTAGATAAATTTGGGTGTAAAAAAGTAATATTAGGTGGTATAACGTTGATGATGGCTGCAGCATTTTTCTTTATTGACTGTAAGCAAATTGAATTGGCGATTATTTATCGAATAATGCAAGGGATTGGGTTTGGAATAGCTTCAACTGGGGCTAGTACATATGTTGCCAAAATGTGTCATCCTAATCGATTATTAGAAGGGGTTAGTTATGCTTCTATTGCCAACAGTTTAACAGGGGTAGTAGGACCATCGATTGCTTTTAGTATTTTAGGAGCTAATTATGATCGCTTTAAATTGCTTTTTATTGTTTCATTATTAATTTGTATTTTAACTTTTGGGTTAATGCTGCTGGGTAAAGATGTATCAATTGTTAGCATAGAAAATCAAAATAAAGAGAAAGAAACTATTAATTGGCTTATTTTAATTGTTCCGATTTTAGTATTATTCTTTAATTCCTTGACGCAAAGTGCAATTACCTCATTTGTTTCTCTATATGCAATTAGTCTTGGATTTGCTGGAGCAGGAATGTTTTTTTCAGTAAATGCAATTGGAATGATTAGTTCGCGTTTTATTATGAATAGACTAGTTATTCATTTTGGTGAGTTCAAAATGTTGTTATTAAATTCTTTATTATTTTTTATTAGTGTATATTTAATTGGTCAAGTAACTAGGATGTACCACCTTCTGTTTTTAGCGCTTCCCGCTGGATTTGCAACTGGAGCTGTTGCCCCGATTGTTAATACATTTTTAATTAAGCGAATGCCGGAAAGTAAAAACGGTATTGCTAATGCGACATATTATGCTGCAATGGATATTGGGTATGCAATTGGTTCAGTTGTTTGGGGAATTATTGCTGCCTTTAGTGGTTATCGGATGATTTTTTATCTTGGGGCATTAATGCAAATAGTTGGTGTCATTCTTTGCTTAGCTCAAATGAAGATTTATCGGTTAAAATAAAAATTGAAGGTCTACAAATTATGACTTATAATTATATAAAGAGGGTGATGAAAATGACAATTGCAGAAGTTAGTAAAAAATTTGGGATTAGTTCGACAACATTACGATATTATGAAAAAATTGGATTAATGAATCCTGTAGCAAAAAATATTAGTGGTCATCGAGATTATCAGGAACCGGATTTGCGTCGAATCAATTTTATTAAATGTATGCGGGCTGCTGGAATGACAATTGAGCAAATTAAGTTGTATGTAGATTTATTTAATGAAGGAGAGCATACGATTTCTCAAAGAAAAGATATTATGATCGAACAATTAGGAAATTTAGAAGCACAAGTTGAAGAATTACAGTCGATCATCAGCTATTTAAAGCATAAAATAGATAATTATGAAAGTACTCTAGTAAAAAGAGAAATGGAGCAGCGGAATAAACTAAAAGGGTAGTTTGTTTTTAAAGCTGGATTGGTAGAAAAAATACTTATCATATGATAGAATATAAATAGTAAATGAATTACTTCCCAGATCTCGTAGAATGTTATTATTCTACGGGATTTTCTTTTTATAAAATGTTATAATTTAGATGATTAAGTAAAAAAATTATTCAAAGTCAAATTTGTTACTAATAATAAGGTAAAGTTTTTTTAGTTAAATTGATATAGTCGGAGGTAGAAGAATGAATATTTATTATATTATTGGGGCGGTTGCAATCATTTTAATCTTATTATTTGTATATTGGTATAGTCACCGTAGTAATAAAGAACCACATGAGTATATTTTAGTTGTATCATTTGACGATGGCTATTATTATGATTTATGTGAAGATGAGAGATTTAAAAAATTAGCTCAATTTGAAAAGAATAATAACGAATTTATTGCCAAGACAAAATTAAATGAAGTTTATTTAAAAAAGGAAATTGGTAAAATTTTAGAGATGGATCTAGCTAAGCTGCATGTAATTATAAAACGTTGGTAATCACAGTATTTACTGTGATTTTTTGTAATTCAGGCTAATTTAATGCAATTTAGACCAAAAGGCATGAAACAATCTAAATTATTAGATATACTTGAAGTAGAGAGAGGTAATAATTATGGGGATTGGTTTAATCGCATTAGCATTTATTTTTATGTATGGTCTTAAATTAACGATCAATGATGTAAATTTAATTCCTGCCTATATTTCGGCTCTTTTGATGATTTTAGGACTTTTATGTATCCGTAAACGGTTAAGAGAAAAGTATCTTGATTATGCATTAATTTTAACAATAGCTTTATGTATAGTAATTTTTATTGAACCAAGGTATTGATTTTAATGAATTTGTTTTTGTTAAAGGATTGATTAGTTTTGCAATGTTATATTTTGTATTAAAAGGAATTGAGAGAATAAGTAGCGATTATATTGAAATTGAAAAATATCAAAAACATATTAAAAACTTTATAATTATCAATTTTATTTTATCATTTCCGATATTAAATATTTTATTCGTTTCGTTACTATGGTTTTCTATGATTGGAATCTATGGATATATATTTTATAAGGCTTGCTGCATTACGTATCACTTAAATAAGATAAATCAGTATTTAAGTGAGCGATATACGAAAATTTTAATCAAGCGAGTTCACCCACGAAAGAAAACATATTGGCTAATTGCAATCATAGCTTTGATCATGAGTATAGGTGGAATAACTTTTTTATCTGATCCGATAATGTATCGTTTAGAGGATCGAAGTGTTTTTACAAATTATGCGATTTATGCTTATCGAAATGATGATGTGATCATTGAATATTGTTCTATTTGGAATGAGAGTAATAATAAAACAGGAACACTTAAAACGACCAATACTAAAACTGTTGCATACCCAGGTATTTATATTCGTGATGAACTCATTGAAATTTCTAAACAAGTGAGTATTAAAGTTAATGATAATTCAGTATTGCCGGATGATACTATCGATATTACTAGTGAAAATGATGGACAGCACACTGGATATCAAAAGTTAATCTTTGACTATGTTTATTTTGATAACGATCTTGAGTACGATTATGGTCCATATATTTCAATTGTTTTATATGATAAAGATGGTTATAAACCACTAGACATGAATGTTAATCTTACTAAAGTAAAAAGTAATAATTATGGATATCGAAATAATGAAATTGAAATAAAAAATTTAGAAATAGATGAAAATAATGTATTAAAGAAACCAGACATTCATTTAAAAAATACTAATTTTAAAATACTGAAAGCATATTTGATTCAGGGAAATCATGAATATCAGCTGTATTATAATGAAGAAATTAAGAACAATTATATTTCTGGTTTACCATGTGTTATACCAATTAAAAACGATAATGAGCTAAAAATAATTCTATATGATGAAAATAATAAAAGCAAAACATTGTTATATCAATTGGAGCTAAAAAATTGAAATTAATATGTAATGAGAAACATCGTCAAAAATTAGAAACATTTTTTGCTCGTTATCAAGAATTAGATATTATTTTAGTGGAACAAGGAATAGAATATGCAGGGTTATATTATACTTTTACACTCAATAATTTAAAAAGTGTTGAAAGTGATTTAAATGAGATGCTCGAACGGTATTTAATTGGTTATCTTGCTGAGAAGATACATAGGATTAATTATCAAGATATTGTCTATATTGAAGGATTTTCCAAAGAGGCCTATTTAAACACACAGACATGTCAGTACCTATGTCATTATAAACTATATGAATTAGAGCAATTATTAGATAAATATAGCTTTATTCGGATAAATAGGTCGATAATTGTAAATATTAATTATATTGAGTATATGCTGCCTGAACTGAATTCTCGTTATACCTTGTATATGCAAAATGGAATCATGCTAGTCCTAACAAGAAGTTATTTGAAGAAATTTAAAGAAAGGTTAGAAATAAGGTGATTGAAGTGCTAGAAAGAATAGGCATAAATCTATCGTTGAGCTTTATTTATATCTTATTATTTAGGCATCTAATTACTCCTACAGTGATTGTAAATACTGATTTTCAAGTGATTATATTATATTTTTTGTTGGCCCTTTTAATCAGTATTTTTTTAGAGGCATGGCATTATCTAATCATTGATTTAATTGAATATCCTAAAGTAACATTAACAGTGATAGCTATTGGAATGATCGTTTGTTTATTTATAAAAACTAATTTATACATGTTATTTTGTTTAGGGTATGTAGTTATTATGATGTTGACTGATTTTTATCGTACTTATAAGATACAGCAGGCGCTGATTTTATTTAAAAACAAACATTAAAAAATCGTTATTTTATACAGTAACGATTTTATCTTTTTTTAACACTATCACGTTGAATGGTTTTTGTCGCAATTAATATTTTTTGAATATCATAATCAGGTGTATTAATTTTTTGTACTAATCTTGATACTGCAGTTTTGCCTAAATATTGTTTATTGACATGAACAGTAGTAAGCGCAGGAGTAATTAATTCACAAATTGGCAAATCATCAAAACCGCATATTGAAATAGATAAATCTAATTCATTGAAGGCTTTGATTGCTCCTAAAGCGATATTGTCATTAACAGCATAGAAAGCTGTAGGTAATTTTTCTTTAGGAAATTCTGCTAAAAAGGAATTTAAAAAAGCTTTCATATCCAAATATGCTCCTTCGGGCGTTGGTTCAACTAATGCTTCATTTTCAGGTGATAAAAGTAAATTATTATCATTTAAAGCATGGACATAGCCATTTTTCCTTTCCCTAAAATTATTGATTTGATGAGATGAATTAATAATACCAATACTTGTATGGCCATTTTTAATTAAATGCTCAACGATTTCGTAGGTACCATCAACATTGTTAATGGCGACGTAATCAAAGTTAGTATCTCTAAATGCAGTATCTAAAACAACCAAAGGAATACAAATATTTCTAAAATAATTCAAATCCTGAACTTCCATTTCTGTCCCTAATAAAAGAATCCCACTAGTTTGATCAGTTTTTAATATATCTTCTAAACGTCTATTTTTTAAGATTTCTGCATCTACATGATTGATGACTAATTCAAATCCTTGTCCACTACATTCAGTTTCAATTCCCCTGATTAATTCTGAAAAAAATGGAGTATCTCCAACAACGTGAGCTTGTTTATTAACGATCAGTAGACGAATTAACTTATCTTGATCGCTATTTTTTCTAAAATATCCCATCTCACGAGCTATTTGTAAAATATATTCTCTTTTTTCATTACTAATCCCTTTACGGTTATTTAGTGCATTTGAGACAGTTCCATCAGATACTCCTGCTTTTTTTGCAATATCACTTATTTTTATTTTCATTTTGTATACCTCTCTTAAGGCTATTATAAACAATCACTAAATAAATTACAAATATATTTAGTGATTGTTAAATATTTTAACTAAAATAGTTATAAACCGATATAAAAAAGATTTATTTAGCTAAAATTTAGCTAAATATTTTATATTTAGTGAATATTTAGTTATTTTATATAAAAAATTTAGTTTTTATATTGATGATAATAAAAACGTTTAGTATAGTAATAATGTAGAAAGTTGCAACACTACAAATTCTTTTAATTTATATTAAGAGGGACGGAATATGGAAAATAACAAGTTTATTAACAAAGCATTAGAAGTGTCTGGTCGTATAGCGGCAAATATTTATCTTGATTCAATTTCCAAGGGGTTGATGGGGACTTTACCAATTTTAATGATCGGTTCACTGGCATTATTATTTGGAGTTTTTCCCTTTGACCCATGGCTTAATTTCATTCAATCAACTGGGATAGAAAAATATTTCTTAGCAGCATCCACAGTTACTACAAGCTGTTTATCTATCTATGCTTCATTTTTAATTGGACATCGTTTAGCTGGTCATTTTAAATGTGATCAAATTCCTGCGGGATTAATTTCAATATTTGCATTTTTTATTACAACGCCTTTAACTGAAGAAAGTGCTTTATCGATGCAGTTTATGGGGGCACAGGGGTTATTTGGAGCAATGATTGCAGCATTGATTGCCACACGTTTATATTGTTTCTTTATGACTAAAGAAAAATTAAAGATTCATATGCCAGAGGGAGTACCGCCAATGATTGCAAATACGTTCTCGGCATTGATTCCAGGTATTTTAGTTGGATTTATTTTCATTTTTGTTTCATTTGGTTTTTCGTTTACTTCATGGGGATCATTTTCACAAATGGTCTATTCAGTAATTGTTACACCTTTAAATGCATTGGGTGGAAGCGTCTGGTCATTAGTTGTATTACTTTTAGTTCAAATGTTTTTATGGTTTTTTGGAATCCATGGTTCAAATGTTATTTCAGGGGTAATCACTGCGGTATATTTACCAATGGCAACAGCAAATATGGAAGCATATGCAGCTGGAAAGGAACTTCCTAATATTTTAGGGAATACATTCTATGATGCATTCAGTGGAATTGGTGGTGCTGGAGGGACATTGTCATTATGTATCATCTTATTGCTTTTTGCTAAATCTAAACAAAATAAAGAAATGGGCAAATTAGGAATCGTTCCAGGTTTATTCACTATTAATGAGCCGGTTGTTTTTGGTTATCCATTGATTATGAACCCAATTCTGGCAATTCCATTTATTTTAACACCAATCGTACAAACATTAGTTGCCTATTTTGCAATGGCAATTGGGCTTGTTCCACCATTAACTGGAGTTCAAGTACCATGGTGTATGCCGATTATTATTAAACCATTATTAGCAGGGGGATGGCAGGCAGCAGTTCTTCAAGTTGTTTGTATCGCAATTGGATGTTTAGTTTGGTATCCATTCTTCAAAGTATCAGATAACCAACGCTACAAAGAAGAAATTAGTGCTAAAGGACACGAAGAAGCCTAATTAACAAAGTTTTACTATTCATAAATAGTCTTGATTATAATAAAACACAGGTGTTGAAATAATATATAAATTAAATGTATTGTAAGTACTCCTTTCTTTATTAAATGGATAATCAAGAAAATAATAGATTATAAAACCAAATAAAAATATTTAATGCTATTTAATAAAGTTTGGCAGAGATGATTATTAAAAATCAACGTAAGAAAGATCATGTCTTTAGTGAAATGATAAAGGCATGATCAATTGTTTAAAAAGATAGTAAAATAAATATTTTAAAATTTGATTACTTGAAGGGAGCTAACAGATGGAGATAGAGTTATTAGAGAGACAGTCTAGTGAATTGCGAAAGGATATTGTTGAGGTATGCTATCACTCAAAAGCCGGACATGTTGGTGGTTCATTATCAGCAATTGATATTTTAAATGTTCTCTATTTTAACGAATTAAGAATTGATCCAAATAATCCTAAGATGGAAAATCGTGATCGGTTCATTTTAAGTAAGGGACATATTGCAGAAGCTTTATATGTTACATTGGCTAAGCGAGGTTTTTTCGCATACAGTGAGTTAGATAATTTTTCAGGATATAATACTAAATATATTGGTCATCCTAACAATAAAGTGGCTGGTGTGGAAATGAATACTGGTGCTTTAGGACATGGATTAGCAATTGGCGTAGGACTTGCGATTGCAGCGAAGAAGATGGGGCAGGATTATCGAACTTATGTTTTAATGGGGGATGGTGAGCTGGCAGAAGGTTCTATATGGGAATCAGCGATGGCTGCTGGACATTATAAGTTGGATAATCTATGTGCTATTGTTGACCGTAATCATTTGCAGATCAGCGGTTGTACTGAAACTGTTATGACTTTAGAAGATCTTAAAGGAAAATGGCAGATGTTTGGTTTTGAAGTAATTGAAATCGATGGCAATAATTATGAAGAAATAATCAATGCATTTACTCAAGCAAAAGCAATAAAAAATAAACCATCTTTAATTCTTGCTAATACAGTAAAGGGAAAAGGGGTTTCTTTTATGGAAAATCAGGCATCATGGCATCATGGTGTTTTAGATGCAGTACAGTATAAGCAAGCATTGATGGAATTGGGGGATTTATAAATGGGAAATAAAATTGCTAATCGTGCAGTAATTTGTGAAAAATTACAAGAGTTCGCTAAAACGGATCAAAAGATTTGTATCGTTACAAGTGATTCTCGTGGTTCTGCTTCATTAACTCCATTTACGAAAGAATTTCCGGATCGAGTCATTGAAGTAGGAATTGCTGAACAGGATTTAGTTGGAATTGCAGCAGGTTTAGCTGCTGCAGGAATGAAACCGTATGTTGCATCACCGGCTTGTTTTTTAACAATGCGTTCGATTGAACAAATTAAAGTAGATGTTGCTTATTCTAAAACTGATGTCAAACTGATTGGAATCAGTGCAGGAGTCAGCTATGGAGCTTTAGGAATGTCACATCATTCTTTACAAGATATAGCAGTATTAAATGCTATTCCTAATATGACAATCATCGTTCCGGCTGATCCTTATGAAACAAAAAAAATGATGAATAAATTGGCTGATTTCCATGGACCAGTTTATATTCGAGTTGGGCGTAATCCGGTTTCTGAAGTTTATCATGATGATAATTTTGATTATGAAATTGGCAAAGCTAAAATAATGCACGATGGTGATGATCTTTCTATTGTGGCATATGGAGAGATGGTCAGGGTAGCTTTAGATGCAGCTATTCAATTAGAGCTTCAAGGAATTCAGGCTCGTGTAATCAACATGCATACTATTAAACCGTTTGACCAAGAAGTAATTGTCAAAGCAGCAAAAGATACAAAAAGAATTATTACAATTGAAGAGCATAGCATTAATGGTGGACTTGGAAGCATTGTCAGTCAGATAGTAGCTAATCAAGCTCCATGTATAGTGAAGACATTAGCAATTCCAGATGAAACTTTAATTTCTGGAAACTCGCAGCAGCTGTTTGAATACTATGGTTTAACAAAAGAAAATGTAGTTTCAATTGCTAAACAGTTATTAAAGGATGAAAAGTAATGAAGTATATATTAACGATTGATCAAAGTACTTTTTCAACCAAAGTATTTATTATTGATGAAGAGAGTAATATGCTGGCTTCTTCAAGTTATCAACATCAACAATATTATCCTCAAAACGGCTGGGTCGAACATGATGGAGAAGAAATTTATACTAATTTACTTAAGGCTGTCAGTACGCTAAAAAAAGAATTTCCTGAATTAGTCGCAAAAGTTGCTGGAATAGCAATTACTAATCAACGTGAAACAACTATTCTTTGGGATAAAAGGACAGGAAAGCCTGTTCATCATGCAATTGTTTGGCAGTGTCGTCGTACAGCCTCAATGTGTGAAAAATTAAAAATCCATCAAGACTTAGTAGAAAAGTTAACCGGTTTAAAAATCAATCCGTATTTCTCAGCTCCGAAGATAAAATGGTTGATTGAAAATTGTAAACTTGATGAAATTGATAATTATGCTTTTGGAACAATGGAGTCATGGTTGATTTATAATCTAACTAATGGTAAAAAACATGTTAGTGATGTTACTAATGCATCACGAACATTATTAATGAATATTGAAACTTTGAAATGGGATGAAATGCTATGTAGTATTTTTGATATTCCATCAATTATTTTACCAGCCATTTTAAATAATGACGAGATATTTGGTTATAGTGATGTTAATGGTATCTTAGATCATGAAGTGCCAATCTGTGGAGTGATTGGTGATTCACAGGCAGCGCTATATGCCCAGCATTGTTTTGAAACTGGTTCAATGAAAGTAACTTTAGGAACAGGATCAAGTGTAATGATTAATGCGGGTAGTTGTAAACCACAACTAACTAAAGGAATAGTCAATGCAGTAGGCTGGTGTGTTGAAAATAGGATAATCTATGCTCAAGAGGCAATTATTAATTGTAGTTGTGATACTCTTAATTGGTTAAAAAATCAAATTGGATTATTTAAAAAAGAAGCACAGTTAAATAGCATCTGGGATGAAATAGAGAATAATGACGGGGTTTATCTAGTTCCTGCATTTGTTGGCTTAAGTGTTCCTTGGTGGAATGATCAAGCGCGTGCAAGTATTTGTGGGCTGGCTCGTAATCATGATTATAAATACATTTTAAGAGCAGGCTTAGAATCGATTGCTTATCAAATCTATGATGCAGCAACTGCTTTAGGATATACATCTAATCAAATAATGAATATTGATGGTGGAGCAGTTTCAAATATAGGGTTATTACAATTTATTGCAGATATTTTAAATGTTGAAGTTAAGGTGTCATATAATTATGCACTTTCAGCTATGGGGGCTTATGAGATTTCACGATTAAAATTATTTGGACAAACGGAATATTATGAAGATAAGAAAAAATATTTTCCAACTATGGACGAAAAGGTGAGAAATGCAAATATTTATGGCTGGCATCAAGCAGTAAAAGGAGTTTTAGCAGTAGCCAAACTAGATAATGAGGTGGAAATAAATGATAAATATTAAATTAGGAGTTATTCCGACGAGAAGAGATATTTTTAGCAAAGAAGAGGCATTAAAATATAAAGAATTGATTTTACAAAAATTAGCAACAATGAATATTACTTTTGTTGATATCGAGGATGCTAACGACGAAGGATTATTATTTGATGATAATGATGTTGATAAAGTCGTTGATAAAATGATTAAAGAAAAGGTGGATGCTTTGTTCTTTCCTCACTGTAATTTTGGAACTGAGTATTTAGTTGCACAAGTAGCAAAAAAAATGAATCTTCCTATTTTGATTTGGGGACCGCGTGATGAAAGTCCTTTAGGTGATGGAAGTCGTTTGCGTGATAGTCAGTGTGGATTATTTGCAACTGGAAAGGTATTAAGACGCTTTCGGTGTAAATTCACATATCTGCCAATGTGTCGTCTTGAAGATCAAGAATTTTATGAGGGGATAAGACGATTTTTAGCAACGGTAAATATTATTAAAGAATTAAAAGATTTAACAATATTACAAATTGCAACGCGACCATCTGGTTTTTGGACAATGATGGTTAATGAAGGTGAATTACTAGAGAAATTTAACATTAAGATCCATCCGGTTACTTTAGCTGAAGTTAAAGATGAGATGGATGCAGTTGAGCAAAATAAAAAAGATGAAGTAATTCAAGTAATTGATTATCTAAAAAAAGAAACTATAATTGAAATTAGTGATGAAGCTTTAGTAAAAGTAGCAGCTTTAAAGGTAGCAATCAAAAGTATTGCAAAAAGATATAATTGTAAGGCTGCGGCTGTTCAATGCTGGAACGCTATGCAGGGAGTATTAGGAATTTTTCCGTGTGCTGCTAATGCTTTATTAACAGATGAAAAATTTCCTGTTGCTTGTGAAACTGATATTCATGGTGCTATCACTTCAATTATTGCACAGGCTGCGTCAATTGAAGATAATGTTACTTTCTTTGCGGATTGGACTGTTCCTCATCCAACAAACAACAATGCTGAGTTATTACAACACTGTGGTCCATGGCCGATTTCCTTGATGGAAGAAAAGCCAAGATTAGGGGCACCATTTGCGTTTAATCATTCTCACCCAGGGAGTCTTCATGGGAAAATTAAAGAAGGGGAGATGACAATTTTAAGATTTGATGGTGATAATGGTGAATATTCATTATTAATGGGAAAAGCAAAAACAATTCCTGGACCATTTAATCAAGGTACTTATATTTGGATTGAAGTAGATGATCTAAAAAAACTTGAGGATAAACTAGTATGTGGCCCTTATGTACATCACTGTACAGGAATATATGAAGATATTTTGCCACAAGTATTTGAAGCTTGTAAATATATAGAAGGTTTGACACCAGATCCATATGATTGTGATAATGAAGTATTAAAAGCATTAGTAAGGGGGGAAAAGTAATGGGATTGAAAGTAGCAATAAATAAAAAAAGTTTTGAAAAGAATGGTAAACCATTTTTCTATTTAGCAGATACTTGTTGGAGTGCATTTACAAATATTAATGAAAATGATTGGAAATATTATTTACAGTATCGTAAGCGACAAGGATATAATGTTCTACAAATTAATATTTTGCCGCAGTGGGATGCTAGTGCTACTGATTTAAATCATTCACCGTATCAAAAAGATGAAAAAGGTGATTATCAATTTGATAAATTGAATGATTCATATTTTAATCATGCTCGTAGTATGTGTGAAGTTGCAAAAGAATATGGTTTTGAATTAGCACTAGTTGTTTTATGGTGTAATTATGTACCAGCGACATGGGCAAATAATATGTTGAGCCATAATACGATGCCTTACGAAGAGATCGATGGATACATAAAAAAAGTAAATGAGACATTTACTGATTTGGATCCATTATATGTAATCAGCGGGGATACTGATTTAAATGAGGAAATTAGCTGCTCTTATTATTTGAAAGCAAGTCAATTACTACATGAATTAGCACCGAATTGTTTACAAAGTCTACACGTACGTGGACGTTTGATGGAAATTCCTGAGAAACTAATTAAACAAATGGACTTTTATATGTTTCAATCCGGGCATAATGCAAAGCTGGAAAATAGAGCGATGCCTTATTGTTTACCAGAATATTTTATTGAACATTATCCAGTTAAGCCATTATTGAATTCAGAACCGTGTTATGAACAAATGGGGTATTCCTCAAATATGTATGGTCGGTTTCATCAATTTGAAATCAGACGAGCTGCTTGGCAAAGTATTTTAACCGGTGCTTTTGCGGGAATCACATATGGGGCAGCTGGCATTTACAGTTGGCATACTTATGGTAAAGAATTTGCAAACGAAGTAGGAGAAGGATTTGATTCCCCGAATCCATGGCATCTTGCTATTCATTATCCAGGTGCTTGGGATTATAGTGATATTAAAGTTATTTTTGATAATTATGAAATTACTGAATTATCATCAGCTCAAAATTTATTAATGAATGGAATTGATGATATTCGTGCGGCTTTAACTAATAACAAGCTATTATTGATTTATGTTCCGGAAAATACAAAAATTAAATTAAAACTTGAAACTACAGCAATTGACAAGATTACAATTATTGATTTGGAAACACGTCATCGAGAAGTGGGGACGGTTAGTTCTTGTCAAGGTGGATGCATGGTTGGAATGCATATTTTTGAACATGATGCTTTGTATGTGGTGGATTTAAAATAATGAAACGTATTCTATTGTTATGTGCTGCAGGAATAACAACATCATTATTGACAAAAAAATTAGATGATTTAATTAGAGAAGTCAATGAAGAGTATCAAGTTATTGCCTGTCCTGTTGCGGAAGTAGCGACTCAAGGTATTCAAGCAGAAATTTTATTATTAAGCCCACAAGTAAGATTTAACTATGCAAAGATACAACAGATGTTTCCCGATAAATTAGTATTAAAAATAGGTGCAGAGGATTACAAGAATCTAAACGCTGAAAAAATTATAAAAGATTTAAAAAACAATTTAAAATAACAATCTAGAAAGTTTGGAAAATTAAATAATTACTGCAAATAGTCGACTTTATCCTCCCTGATAAATTTTCTATAAATTATTGTAATTTGATAGTTTTTCCAAACTTTTTAATTTAGATAAAAGGAGAATTATATGAGATTTTTTTTAGATACGGCTAATGTCGAAGAAATAAAAAAAGCAAATGATATGGGGGTTATTTGTGGTGTTACTACCAATCCCTCTATTATTGCTAAAGAAGGTCGAGACTTTAATGAGGTAATTAAGGAGATTGCTGCAATTGTTGACGGTCCTATCAGCGGAGAAGTCAAAGCCACAACTGTTGATGCTGAAGGCATGATCAAAGAAGGCCGGGAAATTGCAAAAATCCATAAGAATATGGTTGTTAAGCTTCCAACTACTGCTGAGGGCTTGAAGGCATGCCGGGTACTGTCCGGTGAAGGGATCAAAACAAATCTGACATTGATTTTTAATGTTCCGCAGGCAATCCTGGCAGCCAGAGCCGGAGCAACCTATGTTTCTCCATTTGTTGGAAGAATCGATGATATCTCGATGGACGGACTGCAGCTGATCAGAGATATTGCCGCAATATTCAAAACGCATGATATCAAAGCGCAGATCATCTCAGCCAGTGTCAGAAACGCCTGTCATGTTATCGAATGTGCTAAAGCCGGAGCGGATCTGGCAACTGTTCCTTACAGTGTTATTGAACAAATGCTGAAACATCCTTTGACTGCTGAGGGGATTGAAAAATTCCAAAAAGACTATCGAGCAGTATTTGGAGGCTAATATGGAAGCAGTTGATAGAAAAACAGTCAGTACCATTAGAGCATTATGCGCTGATACTGTTGAAAAGGCAAATTCAGGACATCCGGGACTGCCTTTGAGGCTTCAATTCTAATTGATAAATTGTTTAAAAGATCTGGTCTTAAGTTGATAATATTATTGGGAAAATAAAGAAATTAGTCTTTTAATCGGTGATTAACTGTAATAAATAATATAACGAAAAGATGACCAGCTTATTTAACTAGTCATTTTTTTGTTATATAAAATAAATATCGAAATTTATTACCTGGGAAATTGTATTTATTTTCAAAAAGTTGTTATTAGTTCAATAACTCAAAGGATAAAACACCTTTTATGAGTTGATTTTTAATATATGTAAAAATATGATTTTAAAATAGTAGAGGAGTTGGAATAAAAATAACATGATATAAAGGTGATTATTTTGGTTTTGGAGGTTTTTTTAGTGAAAATAAAATTGTTTTTTTTATAATACATTTTTTAAGCAAACTTTTTGACATTATCACATAGTCATTGTATAATCATGGCGTTCATAAATATGGCAAACTCTTTGAAAAAAGAAGTACGCAAAGCTATAGGGCCTTCATCAATTATGATATGGCAGCCAGTTGCATTCATTCGTGTATGTGTACGCTATTTTTATGTGTGCATTTTTTTTGTGCGCATAAAATAGAAACAGCACAGTAAAAATAAATAACGTAACATTGATTTGCAATGCGAGTTAAGCCCATTAAATGGACAAAAATAACAAATAGGAAAGGAGAATTACAATGAAGAAAATACTTGCTTTTTTTCTTGTCGTAGTTGTTTTGCTGGGGTCAACACAGTTAACTATTTATGCTGATAATGAAAGTCAGGGGCAAGAAATAACTACATCAGTTACAAATGGTGAATCAACAAAAAATGAAAACGATTCTTCAATGATAACTAATGAAAAAACAGTTAATAATGAATCAACGTCGCCAGAAAAAACAGCTGATGTTAAGAATTCTTCAATAACGGGTAAAGTAAAACTGATTATTAATACGCAGTATTTTAAAAAGAATATTAGTACTTTGTCAGCACAATTAGCTAATATTGAACAAACTTACACTGGAGAATTAGATTCGACTAAAGAAAATAGTCAAATCTTTGAATTTAAGAATATTGTTAATGGAACATATACTTTGACAATTCAAGGTGATGGTTATGAAACTGTTAGTAAAGAGGTTGTTGTTAATAACAATGAAACTACTGTAAAGTATGTCAATACAAACTCAGTTGCTGATAATATTGAAGGCAATGGATTTGGTACATTTGCATATGGTGATTTTAATAAGGATGGTAAAATTGATAGCAAAGATAAAAAAATATTATCTACTGCCATTTTTAATAATGATAGTTCTAATTCTTTATTAGATATTGATGATAATAATAAAATTGATTTATTAGATTTACACACTTTTACATATGCTTATAGTGATAATGGAACTACTCAAGTTACAAGATTGGAACCAGTTATTGAAACTCAGCCATTGTTAGTAAACAATGTCTCAGTAAATAATGATGAGTTACAAGGAACTTTAGAGGGAAAAATAGAAAATATTTTTAGTGAGACAGCTCAAGAAGAAACGCTTAAGTTAAAGCCGGAAAAAGATGAAGAAATTTCACAAAGTAATCCGATTCAAATGAGTCTTGAAGTTAAAAAGCCAGTAGCAGTTACACAGTTGACGATTCAAGGCACTAAAGAAAATGCAATAACAGAAGGTAGTGTAATTGTTGTCGCTGAGAATGGAGAAGAGATAGAAGCAGTTATCAGTACAGCTAAATCACGTGCTCGCATGGCTTCACGACAAGCAATCGTTCAGGCTGATGGATCAATTGTAATTGATTTAGGAACTCAAATTGCAGTAAAAAAAGTTACGATTAAAGTAACAGGAACATCTTCTAAATCATTAGCAGAAATTTCTAAAGTAGAGTTTTTAAATGGGATGGAAGATCATATTCCTGCTCCAAAATTAGATATTCCGACAGGAATTACAGTTGATGAGTTAGATGAAGAACTCTATATTAAGTGGGATGCATTAAATAACGTTACAGGTTATAAAGTAAAAATAACCTATAACGGTAAGACTGAGGAGCATGCCTCTAATGTCAATTCATTTAATTTAAAATCATTTAACGATAAAGATCTATTAAATGGTAAAACATATAAAATTAGTGTTAAAGCGATTAATGATGCTGATAAAAATTCACTTTGGGAATCAGATTATTCAGCTGCAGTTGAGGCTACACCACAAGCTTCAAAAGTTCCTGATGCACCTGATAATGTAAAAGCAGTTGGTGCTTATCGCTCGATTAATGTATCTTGGAAAGATATGAAGAGTACAGATTCTTACAATGTTTTTTATCGTGAAAAGGGGAATGGCGAGTATATTGAGGCTGTAAGTAAATACGAAGGAACCTCATATACAATCACTTCTTTAAAGGATAATACTAAATATGAAGTATATGTTACTGGTAATAATAAAAAAGGTACAGGGCCAGCTTCTTTAGTAAGTGAAGCAACGACGGTTAATATTTTACCTGCTCAATTACCACAATATAAATTGCTTAATACTTCAAATGGTGAAGGGAAATTATCAAATCATATCAATAATGTTTACTACGGAAATAATGGAGTTACAGAAATCGTAAATAGCCCGTTAGATGAAGTGAGTACGACAACTAATAGCGCTTTAGCTTTAGTAGATGATAACTATGATTCTTATCTACAAATCAATGACTGGGATTTTGGAGTTAGTTATCACCGTAATTGGCGTTTGACGTTTGAATTTGATGATACCTATGAAATGAACTATATTTCATTTGCTGGACCAGTTAATGATAGTAGTATTAATAATATTGGAATTTCATATTATGATGAAAGTGGTAAAGAAGTAGACGCTTCGATCGATGCTTTCAGAAGAAAAACAGATGATAACGGAAGAATTTATTTTATCGCTCATCTTGCGAAACCAATAAAAACTAATAAAGTTAGATTTGGAGTACAAAGTTCAAATCGAACAATGCGTATTTCAGAGTTTAATTTTTATTACTATGATTCATTAGAAGAAGATGTCAATGCTTTATTTACAGATTCATTCCATTTAACTGTAAGAGATGATGTTACTTCTACAACGCTTGATGATTTACAAACTAGATTGAATACACCTGACGAGGTATCACAAGAATTACATCCATTTAAAGATTTAATTCAGTTAGAGCTTAATCAAGCAAGACAAGTTGTTGAGGGAACTGCACTACAAAATATTCAAGAGATTCATAATGGAATTGCAGCAAGTAAACAAGGAAACCTTGGATTTGGAGGATTAAACTCTTGGCAACCGTTAGGATATGTTACATATCCTGGTGATACATTTATCGTTTATGTAGGTCAAGAAGGAAAACGTAATGGACAAGCTGTGAATTTACAACTTGTATATTCGCAATATCATGCTGAATCAGCTTCGTTTGTTAGTAGTCCAATTAGCTTAAAAGTTGGTAAAAATGAAATCAGTATGAAAGAATTACAGTCTATCGGAGTTGAAAAAGGTGGATCTGTGTATGTTCAATATACTGGTAATTCTAATGAAAAGATTGCTGTTAGAGTATCAGGCGGTGAAAAGATTGCTACATTAGATTTATATCAAGTTAGTGATGAAAATGAACGATTAGAAAAAGTAAAAACTTATCTTCAAAGTTTACAAACACAAATTAATAAAATGGCTTCAAAACACGAAGAACTTCATCGTGATGACAATAGTGTTAACTATGATTATGACGAGAAAAATTGTATTTTAGGAGCTACTGAGATTATGCTTGATCATATGCTGTACTCAGTATCAGGTAAACAAATCATGGCTGGTTTAAAAGGTACAACATTAGATGAAAAGGCAAATCAATTATTAAATTCATTAAATGCAATGGATCAAATGATGGAATTATTCTATCAAAATAAGGGGCTTAATGAAAATGCAGCTGCTATTAATGATCGCTATCCTGCTCAGCATTTAAATATCCGTTATCAAAGAATGTTTGCTGGTGCTTTTATGTACGCTGGTGGAAATCATATCGGAATTGAATGGGGTTCAGTATCTGGTTTATCAAATGGAATTCCATTTGAAGCAGCAGAAAATGGAAAATATTTATCGGGTTCTTTATTTGGTTGGGGAATTGCCCATGAAATTGGACATAACATTAATCAAGGAAGTTATGCAATTGCAGAAATAACTAATAACTATTTCTCATTATTATCACAAAATCGTGATTCTAATGATACAACAAGATTTAAATATCCAGATGTTTATGAAAAAGTAACTTCAAATACGGTTGGAATGTCAAGTAATGTCTTTACACAATTGGCAATGTATTGGCAATTACATTTAGCTTATGATCAAAATTATCATTATAAATTATATGATTCACACGAGGAACAATTAAATTCATTGTTCTTTGCTCGAGTAGATTATTATGCTCGTAATCCTGGGAAGGTGAATATTCCTGAAGGTGGTACTGCATTAAAATTAAACAGTGATGTTCAACAAAACTTTGTACGTTTAGCTTCAGCAGCAGCTAACAAAGATTTAACAGATTTCTTTACAGCATGGGGAATTATTCCAAATGAAGAAACTAAAGCATTTATTAGCCAATTTGAAGCAGAAGCAGATAAAATACAATATTTAGATGACGATTCAATGGCTTATCGTTTAGATGGTAAAGCTAGAATGTCTGTAGACACTGAAATTAATGCATCATTATCAAATGACAAAAATAGTAATCAAGTAACATTAACTATTTCTAACACAAATAAAGTCGATGGAGCAATGTTAGGTTATGAAATTTTAAGAAACGGTCAAGCAGTTGGATTTGTAAATGCAGAAACTGGTGAAACAACATTTACAGATACTGTTTCAACTGTTAATAATCGTGTTTTTACTTATTCAATCATTGGATATGATAAATTATTAAATCGAACTGCAGAGTTGACTTTAAAACCAATCAAAATTTCTCATGATGGAAGTCTTGATAAAGATCAATGGCTGATTGAAACTAATCTTATTTCAGATAATGATGAAGCAGTTGGTGATGAAGATTCAACACCATGTTTACCAGAACAAAAAGCAGTAAACGATTTAATTGATAACAATTATCAAAATGTTTATAAAGGGAGTACAGATACAAAACAAGGTGAATTTATTGTTTCACTAAATACTTTGGCTGACATAACCGGGGTTAAATTAACTAACCCGTCATTTAATCAAGTACAGATCTATGTAAGTGATGATAAGGACAACTGGACTTTAGTAAAAGAAGGCTCATTAAAAACAGGTGAAGAAAATAAATTATATTTTAGTCAGATTGTTAATGATGAATTAGAAAATAATAAATCATTGGTTTCATATTCAAGTAGTTATATTAAGATTGTTGCTGTTGATGAAAATGATATTAGTTTATCGGAAATTGATGTCTTAGGACCAACAGGTGATAATATTGATATGTCGCAAGAAAATAGTATTGGTATATTAAGCGGTGATTATAAACTAGATGCAAATAATACAATTCCAAAGGGATCATTGATCTTTACAGGAACATATGCTGGAAATCCAGCTTATAATGTTGTGGAATTAAGATATAATAAAGATGAAATTTTAAGTGGCTATCAAGCTATTTTTGCAGAAGATCCTGGAGATGGGGATCTAGCTGATGTTAGTGAAGGAACTTGGATTTATTATTTAATTCCTGAAACTGATGAAACTGGAAAAATCATAGAAAATAGCTTTGGATATCAAGATGATGAAGGAAATTTTGTTAAAGTTGAACTTCCTGGCTCAATTAAACCAGAGTTGTATCGCGTTAACGATGCTCAAACAAATGCTGGTCAACGTTTAGTAAGTGATTCTTTTGAAGTGAAAATTCCAACTGAATTACCTTCAATCACAATCGGAAATCAAAAGAGAGGTGGTAAATAATGAAAAAAATATTTCAATTTTTTATAGCTGTAGTAATGTGTTTATCTTTATCAACTAATATTTATGCTATTAATGATAATGAACACGAAATTACAACAGATAAGCCACATATTATTTTGACACCTAATCAAGCTGGCGATGAGTTGACAGTAAAACTACATTTAAGTCAAGAAATGTTTGAACGTCAAATTGCAACGATGCATTTATCTATTAATACGTCAAAATCAATTCAAGAATATCAAAATGCATTTATGTTGGACGAAGGATTAAAGAAGCTAGCTTCAATATATGATTATAATCTTTCCGAAAATAAAATCGATTTGTTATTATCGAATAAAACTAAGTTATTTGAACAGCAAGAGATTACTTTAGGAACAATTAGAATTGATAGTAATAAAGATTTTGAAATAGAATTTACACCAGCAAAAATTACATATGTATATGTAAATGATAAAGCTGAAAATAGTATAGAATTCGATTGTCCAGCAGTAATATTATCAAGTGTGTCTGGTGGTGACTCAGGAGATAATGGACAAGATCCTGCTGATAAAATAACTGTAGAAACTGTGGTTGAGCACTTAGGTGGGAGTAAATTAGAGCTTGCTGAAGAATCGCAAAAAGTAGTTCAAACAAGCGTGATGAGTTATTTAAATAAACACTATGCAGAAATTTTAGGAAATTTACCTGAGGGAACTGTTATTAAAGCTCAACTTTCATTGAAAAATCTAACAGAAAGTGACATAACGATAGATCAGAAAGATAAGATTGAAAAAGTTTTAGAGGATGGAGCGAAAATATTAGCTTATTACGATATTTCTATTACGGCTACAGCTTATTCAAAAGATGACGTGATCATCCCAGAAATAAATGGTGTAGAAATTAGTGAAATGGCGTCTCCAATCAAATTATCTATGACAATTCCTAGTGAATTTATTAAGAAAAACCGTCAATTTGGAATAGTTAGACTGCACGATAATGAAGCTAATGGCTTAAAATCTAGCTTAGCAAATGAAAATATTATTACTTTTGAGACTGATCGTTTTTCAATCTATACATTAGTCGCTAAGGACTATACACAAGCAGAAGTAAATAAAGATCCAGATGTATTAAATAATTCTATTGTTAAAACTGGTGATGACACTTCATCAATGTTACCAATGATTTTTATGGCAGCTTCATTGTTAGTGATTATTGGAATTTTAGAAATGAAAAGAAGAGAAGTAAATAAACAAAAGTAGTTATAACGAAAAAGAGAAATTATGCTAAATAGGCATTTCTATTTCTCTTTTTTATTTTAATTAGTATTTTTAAATTTCCGACCAATCGGAATAGCTATTTTATTTTTTAAAACTATTTCATTACTTTTTCGAATAACAATGTGGTTTTGATTAACAATATAGCTCTTGTGAACTTGAATAAATTGATTAACAGCTAATTCATCGAGTAATTGACTAAGTTTTTTCGAAATTTATATTGACCAAGCTGAGTGTGGATAATTAAATAGTAACTAATGATTCAATCCAAATTATTTGATTGATTTTTATTTGAATATAAGAATACCCAATTTTAAAAGTTAAAATTTGTTCAATATTTTTATGCAGGTTTAATAACAAAGAAATAGCGTGATTAAGCTCTGTTTCTAAATCATTTTTTTCCAATAAAGCATAAAGGATGGTAACTTAATGAAAGGAACACTAATTCTTGATTATCAATGATAAATATAATTGAGTGTCTATCCATTTTGGGTGGAGAAAAATTTTTTTCAGGTCATGAATAGATGTAATTTCTTTAAAAATGATTACTTGTTTTTTCAATATATTCAGCAAAACGCATGTCTTTATTAGCTAAAGCTTCTTTTAAGTGATAGGGATCCTGGATTTTAACGCCTTGAGCCTCAATAAATTTGATTGCATAGTATATAAATATCACTGTATGATAGGGCAATCTTTGCAATATTAACTAGCAGTATTTGAATGTCAAATGTTGGTTCCCAGTTAAAAATAATGCGGTAAAATTGTTGGTAATTAAACCATAAATTTTGATTACTGCAATATTTAAAATATTTTTTATCAATGACAATAATTTGTCGATTTCCGTAACCGGCAGTGACAATGATTATTGCAATCATCATAAAAATAATGGTCGGTGAATACAATTCTGGATTTTGTAGATAAAAAATTAAGCTTTTTGAATGTGTTTGAAAAAATGGCATAGAGTAGATCCAGACCCAAAATACTAATAATAAATTCAACTAAAATTCGTTTGTGACTTACTAAACAGCCAATTGTTTTAATAATAATCCCTCCTTACACTTATCATTTTATTACGTTTAATAATTTTATTAATAACTTTGACCTCAATTACTTAAGTATAACCTAAACAGTGGATAAAAAGATAGTTAAAAAAGGGGCTGAAAAGTATTAGGCATATTTATAAATTTTATAGTCATTGTATTTTATTTTAAATAATGGCATAATACTAACAAAGAAGGGATGATCATGATGTTACAACAAGAACGGCATAATCAGATTATTGCTAAACTAGATTTAGAAGGGCAAGTAAGAGTTAGAGATTTAAGTAAGGATTTTAATGTAACCGAAGATTGTATTCGTAAAGATTTAACAATACTAGAAAAAAATGGAAAATTAAAGAGAATTCATGGTGGAGCAACACAGATACGAACTAATCTTCATCGTGTTAATGTCGGTGAGCGAATTGGTTTAAATTCACCTGAAAAGAAGCTTATTGCTCAAAAAGCAGTTGAAATAATTGAGCCAGGAACAATGGTTTTTTTAGGAATTTCAACAATTAATATTGAGTTAGCAAAACTTATCTATCAGCGTGATATGAACGTAACGGTTGTAACTAATATGATTGAATTGATCAATATTTTTAGAGGTGAATGTCGAGCAAGATTGATTTTTATTGGTGGAGAATTTAATAATCCTAAAGACGGATTCTTAGGTGCAATTACTATAGACCAAATAAAGAGTTATAAATTTGACTTGTCATTTTTAGGTGTGGTTGGAATTGACTTACATTCAGGAAATATTACAACTTATGATATCGATGATGGATTAACTAAAAAGCAAGTGATTAATTCTAGTAAAAAGAGTTATATGTTGGCTGAAACGGCAAAATTAAAATTAGACGGGAATTATGTTTTTTCTCATATAGATGATTTTACGGGAATTATTTGTGAAAAGGCGGTAACGCTTCAACAACGGGAACTTATTAATAAATATGGATTAGATATTTTATGATAAAGTGGTTTAAAGCCACTTTTTTATTATTTTTTATTGAAAATATATTGAAAAATATTGTATATGTATTATAATTCAATTACAAACAATAAAAAACGATAAAAAATGAGATGAGGAGAATTAGCTATGGATAATTTAGAACAAACTCCAAGAATTACTTTATTAAAGGAAAAAATGTTAAATGAACCACGTTATGTTTCAATTGAACAGGCACGAATTATAACGAGGATTTATCAAGAAAATGAAAGCTTATCAATTCCTAAAAAAAGAGCGTTATCTTTGAAAGCAGCATTAGAAGAATTAGAAATTGGCGTAGAAAAAGAAGAGTTGATTGTTGGGAATCGCACTAAAGGTGTTAGGTACGGAGTAGTATTTCCAGAAAGTGGATGTTCTTGGGTTAACAAAGAGTTTGAGACTTTACCAACAAGACCACAAGATAAATTCCGAATAAAAAAGGAAGATGTAAAAGAATTTAAGGAGATAATTTATCCATATTGGCAAGACCGTTCATTGGAAGATGTCATAAAAGAGAATTATGGTGAGGAAATTAATGCAATTGCTAAAGTTGTTAAAATTAATCAAAAAGATCATGCTCAAGGACACATTTGTCCAGATACGAAGACTTGGCTAGAGCTTGGACCAAAAGGATTGATGACAAAAGCTTATGAAAAGTTAAAAAATTGTGATGAAAATCAAAAGGAATTTTATGAATGTACAATTATTGTTTTAGAAGGTGTCTGCCATTTTATGATGCGTTATCATGATTATATTTTGACAATGTTGGAAAGTCTGGAAGATGATAATAAGAAATCTTTACAAAGGGTTGCAGACATTTGTGCAAATCTTGCTAGTCGACCTGCTCAGTCATTTCATGAGGCTGTACAATCACTTTGGTTTTTATTTGTTGTTCTACACATGGAGTCTAATGCATCATCATTTTCTCCTGGAAGAATGGATCAATATCTTTATTCTTATTATCAAAAAGATATTGAAAAAGGAATTATATCAAAGCAAGAGGCATTAGAAATATTAGAGTGTTTGTGGTTAAAGTTTAATCAAATTGTGTATTTGAGGAATCAGCACAGTGCAAAATATTTTGCTGGTTTTCCAATCGGATTTAATATAGCGATTGGTGGAATTGATGAAAATGGATGCAATATTTATAATGAGTTATCACTACTGTTATTAAAAGCACAATACCATCTAGGATTACCACAACCTAATTTATCAGTAAGATTAAATAAAAATTCTTCACATGAACTAATACAGGAAGCAATCAAAGTAGTTGCTAAAGGTAGTGGGATGCCACAGTTCTTTAATGATGAGGCAATTGTAAATAGTATGATTAAAGATTTAGGTATTGAAGAAAAAGATGCAAGAAATTATGCAATTGTTGGATGTGTTGAATTAACGACACATGGAAACAATTTGGGCTGGTCTGATGCTGCAATGTTCAATTTAAATAAAGCGCTGGAATTAACTATGAATCATGGAAAATGTCTTTTAACTAATGAACCAATAGGTTTGGATCTTGGAAGTATTGAAACCTATGAGAGTTTTGAGGATTTGGAAAATGCTTTTCAAAAACAAATTGATTATTTTATAGAAAAAATGATGAAAGCTGAGATTGTTGTAGAAAAAGCTCATCAAGATTGCTTGCCGACAGCTTTTTTATCAACGGTCATTGATTCTTGTTTGGAAAAGGGAGTAGATGTAACACGTGGTGGGGCAAAATACAATCTTTCAGGGATTCAGATGATACAAATTGCAAATTTAGCTGATTCACTTGCAGCAATCAAGGTACTCGTATATGATGAAAAGATGATTACCAGACATGAATTATTAGAAGCATTACAAGCAGATTTTAAAGGATATGAAATTATCCAAACGATGCTTTTAAATAAAGTACCGAAGTATGGCAATGATGTAAAATGGGTCGATGAATTAGGGGCTAAATGGGCTGGTTATTTTAGGGAAAGAATGAAAGATTATACAAATTATCGCGGTGGTCTATATCATACCGGAATGTATACAGTAAGTGCTCATGTTCCAATGGGTGAAAATGTAGGTGCATCACCTGATGGTAGAAATGCTTTGACACCATTAGCTGATGGTGGAATGTCACCAGTTTATGGAAGAGATATGGCAGGACCAACTGCAGTTTTAAAATCGGTATCACGTATGAAGGATTCGTATACAACAAATGGGGGCTTGTTAAATATGAAATTTTTACCAGAGTTTTTTAAAACTGAAACAGGAATGATGAAATTTGAAAACTTTTTAAGAGCATTTGTAGATTTAAAAATTCCACATATTCAATTCAATGTAGTACGACGTGAAGATTTGTTGGATGCGAAGCTTCATCCGGAACAACATAGGTCATTAACGATTCGGGTTGCAGGATATACAGCTTATTTTGTAGAACTGGCTGGTAAGCTGCAAGATGAGATTATTGAAAGGACGGCTTATGAAGATATCTAAAGCTTTAGTATTTGATATCAAAAGATTTGCTGTTCATGACGGATATGGATTAAGAACAACAGTTTTTTTTAAAGGCTGTCCATTAAGGTGCAAATGGTGTCAAAATCCAGAAGGATTATCATCTCAAAGAAGACCAATATATTTTGAAAATAGTTGTATTCATTGTCAAAGATGTGTGGAGTTTTCTAAAAAAAATCAAATTAAATATGAAAATAATCGTCCGTATTTCAATTTGCAATATGAAGGAACTTTTGATAATTTGGTAAAAGCTTGTCCAGGTAATGCTATTCGTTATGATAGTGAAGCGTATGATATAAAACAATTAATGGAAAAAATCAAGGAAGATAGAGTGTTTTTTAGAGATGATGGTGGTGTGACATTTTCTGGAGGGGAACCGCTTATGCAAGGAGAATTCTTGTATGAGATTTTAAAAGCTTGTCAAGAAGAGAAAATTCATACTGCGATTGAAACAACTATGTATGGATCATTAGAATTAATCAAAAAAATACTCCCATATCTTGATTTAATATATATTGATTTAAAAGTTTTTGATGAAAAGAGACACATGGAATTAACTAACGTTTCATCAAAAATGATAAAACAGCATATTGAATATATTTTAGAAAGTGAATATAGAAACAAAGTTATAATCAGAACACCATTGATACCGACAATGACGGCGACTGATCATAATATAAAAAGTATTGCAAATTTTCTTGTTAATATTTATCCAGAAGTTAAATACGAATTGTTGAATTACAATCCATTAGCTTTTGCAAAATATGAATTAGTTGATCTGGATTATGAAGTTGATAAACAATTGAAGATGTTTGATAAAGAACAGATGGAACATTTTCATCAGTTAGTTTATCAAACAGGTTTAAAAAATTTAATCATAGAATAAGGAGAAGATAAAAATGGAATTTATTATTGATACTGTGAATTTAGAGGAAATTAAAGATGCTATAGATCATATGCCGATCGTAGGGGTGACAAGCAACCCTTCTATTGTAAAAGCAACTGCACCAGAAAACTTCTTTGATCACATGAGAAAAGTAAGAGATATTATTGGAAAAGATAGAAGCTTACATGTTCAAGTGATTTCTAAAAATTGTGATGAGATGGTTAATGAAGCACATCGAATTTTAAAGGAAATTGATAATCGAGTTTATGTGAAGATTCCTGTATCATATGAAGGAATCAAAGCTATCAAGATTTTAAAAGCAGAAGGCATCAATGTTACAGCAACTGCTGTTTACGACCTGATGCAGGCATATATGGCATTGGCAGCCGGAGCTGATTATATTGCTCCATATGTTAATCGAATTGGGAACCTTGGTAGTGATCCGTTTGAATTAATCAATGAGTTGTCAAATCGAATCGTGATGGATGATTATGATTGTAAGATTTTAGCAGCTAGTTTCAAAGGTGTCCAGCAAGTAAGAGATTCTTTTAATAGTGGAGCCCAAGCAATTACAGCACCAGTCAGTGTTCTAAAAGCGATTTTTAATAATTCAAATATTGAAAAAGCTGTAGATGATTTTAATCACGACTGGTATAGTGTCTATGGAGAAAATAAAGGAATTTGTGATTTATAAACATCCTTGAATAAATAGGAAAATATACATATAGAAAAAGCGCTCAATTATAGTGAATTACTATAAATAAGCGCTTTTTTTATTTTTCGCAGAACACTATATTCTACGAAAAAATCAGAATCTTAAAAGAATATCAATTTATTATTGCTATCTCAAAAAGAATAAATATTTCATTTATCGTTAATTTTGGATAAAATGATTAACACAAATAAATTTATTATGATGAAAATAAGAATTGATTAATTTTATCTAACGATTTTCAAATATTTTTTCATTATTAATTTGTTTTTTAAACACATCGAACTATAAAAACATTAGTTATTTACTGTTAAAATCATCAGATAAAACAGACTATTATTTTAATAGCTCAAATACCTGATAATTACTGTCAATTCGTCGCTTTTTTATTTGAAACAACAACAATTTATGATATAATTCGGTTCGTAGAATATAGTGTTCTGCGAAAATGGAAGGGTTGGAGGTAACAATGTATTGGTACGTAGCCAGATGCAAAACTGGTAGAACTAAAAAACTTGTTAGTACTTTAAACAAACAAGTGAACATGAATGCCTTTATACCTAAAAGTGAAAGATGTTTTGGTAGAGGGGAAACAGCTGAGTTTATAGTTAAGGAAATATATCCTGACTATGTATTTATCAAGAGTGATCTTGATCAAGAAGCTTTTGATGAACAATTTAAAGAGTATTTTAAAACGATTAATGGATTAGTGGATTTACTTGAGTATAAAGATACATATCCATTAACTAGTGAAGAGCAGTCTTTACTAGAAAAGTTATTAGATAATACTGATACGATCAAACATACAAAAGGAGTTATAGTGGATCGAAGATTCGTTCCCACTGATGGTCCTTTAGTAGGTTTAGAAGATATGATCAAAAAAGTTGATAAATATAGAAGATTTGCAACATTAGATACAGAAATTCTTACTGGAAAACTACTTGTTGCGATTGATTATTAAGATGAACTGGTATGTCTTATATGTATTCAGTAATAAAACTAATAAAATACTATCTAATTTGAATCAAAGAAAAGAACTTACTGCCTTTATTCCTAAAACTGAAGTATTTCATAGGCAAGCAAAGAAAAAGACTACTAAGGATATGTTTGATAACTATATCTTTGTAAAGTCAGATTTAAAACAAAATGATTTTAATGATCTTTTATTGTCTATGAAAGATAAGAATGATGGACTGATTAAACAATTAGAGAATGCTGAAGTATCTGCTTTAAGAGAAAAAGAAATAGAGTTCTTTAATAATGTATTAGATAAAGATAATGTCGCTAGAGTATCTGTTGGTTACCAAGAAAATGGGAAGACAGTTATTGTAGAAGGTCCCCTACTACATTATCAAGATTATATCGTTAGAGTCATGAAACATCATTGTACAGCACAACTAGATTTACCTTTCTTTGATAGAAAGATTATTCTAGGAGTTGAACTTATAAGCAAGAATTAAGTGTTACTCAGGTTAACTTGATAACACATTAGTTCTGAACATAAAGTCTAGATTATTTGGGGTAAGGGGGAATTGTATCTTCTACCTCATAAATATGACTAAAACAGGCGATGAACCTGTTTTTTTATGTTCAAAAAGGAGGTATAAAGAGTGACTAAAATATTAGAAAAAATAGAATCAGAAGTGATATGTATTATTGATGATAAACAATACCAATATACAAATGGTAAAGAGGCTTATCAGCAATTAACAAACAACTATTCTATTACATATATTAAAGCTTTTAACAATCAAATCATCTTAAACTTAAATCCAAAAGAGAATAACAAAGAACAAGATTGGCAAGAAGAATATAAGAAACAATTTGGTGAAGAACCAAGTTTTTTTAATTGGTATATTGAAGGGAGAGTTGATATGGCATTAAAACTAATGTATATAACTAATAACTCTGATGTGGCTTTAATAGCTCAAAAGTATGGAGTTGATAGAATATGGATAGATTTAGAAACTCTTGGTAAAGAGGAAAGACAAAAAGGAATGAATACGGTTAAATCTAATCATTCTGTTGAAGATATTAAAAAAATAGCTCCTTTGTTAACAACATCGGAAATGTTAGTAAGAATAAATCCAATTAATGAAAATTCTGAAGAAGAAATTAATAAAGTGATAGATGCTGGAGCCGACATAATAATGCTACCTATGTGGAAATCAGTGGATGATGTAAATGTTTTCTTATCACTTGTAAATAGTAGAACGAAAACTACTCTATTATTAGAAACTAAAGAAGCAGCTGAATGCTTAGATGATGTCCTAGAACAATGTCATATGGATGAGATTCATATAGGATTAAATGATTTACATTTATCTTATGGATTAGAATTTATGTTTGAACTTTTAAGTAATGGTACAGTGGAAAGATTATGCAATAAAATTTCAAAAAAAGGAATTCCTTATGGTTTTGGTGGAATTGCAAAAATTGGAGAAGGTACTTTACCTGCTGAAAAGATTGTTATGGAACATTATAAATCTGGATCTACAAGAGCCATTCTTTCTCGTAGCTTTTGTAATTATGAAGAAATTAAAGACCTAGATGAAATTGAAAATGTTTTTTCAAAAAATATCAAATCACTTAAAGAATTCGAGCAATCATTGAAAAATAAAACAAAAAAAGAATTTCAAATAAATACAGAAGAAGTAATTAAGATAGTTAATGACATTTTAGAAAAAAGGAGAGCATCAAATGAAATTAAATAATGAATTATTGTTAGATTTAAGAAATAAATACGGAGATGCATTCTATTTGTTAGATAGTTCTCAATTTAGAAAAAACTTCATAGAATTAAAGGAAACATTTTCTAATATTTATCCAAATTTTAATATTGCATATTCATATAAAACAAATTACACGCCTAAACTATGCAAGATTGTTAATGAATTAGGTGGATATGCAGAAGTTGTTTCAGAAATGGAATTAGAATTGGCCCTACGAGTTGGTACAGATTACGAAAGAATTATTTGGAATGGGCCTATTAAAACAAAAGAAAAAACAGAAGAGTTCTTATTAAATGGTGGAACTATCAATATCGATTCTCTAGAAGAATTAGAAATGATTAAGGAAATTGTTTGTAGTTATAATAGTCATAACTTCAATTTAGGTATCAGATGTAATTTTGATATACATGATTGTGTTATTTCTAGATTCGGATTTGATATAAATAGTTCTGATTTCAACGATGTATTACATTTTACAACTAATACAAATAATGTAACATTAATTAATTTGCAATGTCATTTTGCAAAAAGACAATTAGACTATTGGCCTGATAGAGCTAAAGGAATGATTGATTTAATTGATAGAATTGGTATTATTCCTCAACGAATTGATTTAGGTGGGGGATTATTTGGTAAAATGCCTGAATCTCTAAAAGATCAATTTACAACTGAAATCCCAACTTATGAAGACTACGCAAATGCTGTAGCACCGCTATTTATGAAAAGATTCAAAGATTGTGATCAATTACCAGAATTAGTTATTGAACCTGGTTCTGCATTAGTTGGTGATTGCATGAAGCTTGTTGGAACTGTAAAAAGTATAAAAAATGTTCGTGGAAAATATATGGCTTCAGTATTGGGTAGTCAAAAAAATGTGAGTATGACAGGAATTAATCCACCAATTGATGTGTTTAATATTTCAAATAAACAAAAAACTTATAAAAATTTAGATTTTGTTGGATTTACTTGCATCGAAAATGATGTTTTGTATAGATCTTATAATGGTAAATTAGCTATTGGAGATATGATAGTTATTAATAATTGTGGTTCTTATTCATTAGTTATGAAACCACCGTTTATTCTTCCTAACTTTGCTGTGTTAGATATATCTGATGGTAAAGAAGAAGTAATTAAACGTGCAGAAAAATTTGATGATATATTCCATACATTCAATTATTAGGAGTTTATATGATTATTAATAGATTATTAAAGAGATTATTTGATATTGTTTCATCGGGAATTTTAATCATTTTATTAACTCCTTTATGGATTATAGTTTCAATATCAATAAAATTAGATTCTAAAGGCCCTGTGTTTTTTAAGCAAGGTAGAAGAACAAAAGATGGTCAGATATTTAATATGTTTAAATTTCGTTCAATGAAGGTAAATGCAGAAAAAGAAGGTACTGGATTATTTAATTATGCAAATGATCCAAGAGTTACAAAGGTTGGAAGATTTCTTAGAAATAGTAGTATCGATGAGCTTCCTCAATTATTTAATATCTTTTTTGGGAGTATGTCTGTAGTAGGACCAAGACCATGTGTTTCTTACGAACTTGGTGATTATGATACTTTAAATAAAAAGTATAAAAAAAGATTTAACGTGAAAGCAGGACTCACCGGACTTGCTCAAGTTAAAGGTAGAAATGATATTTCATGGGATGATAAAGTCACATATGATAACCAATACGTAGATTTATTTCAAAAAAGAGGAATCATTATAGACATTCAAATACTATTTGAATCAGTAATTAAAGTTTTTAAAAAAGAAAACATATATGAAAATAAGAGTGATGAAAGTATGAGTGATATAGAAGCTGCAAAGTTTGAAGAAGAAGAAATCATTCGTATTGCACATCTACCAGATGAGGGGGAAGTATAATGAAATATGATATAGAAAATAGAAGAATTTGGTTCAAAGGCGAAATTCTAAATGTTAATGATGCAAAGATTAATATATTAGCACCAACATCACAATTTGGATTAAATGTGTTTGAAGGGATTCCATGTTATTGGAATGATGAAGAAAAACAATTATATGCTTTTAGATTAGATGACCATTATGAAAGATTACTAAAATCTGCAAGACTTTTACAATTGGATTGTAAATATACAAAAGAAGACTTTACTAAAGCATTAATTGATGTAGTCAAAGTTAATGAATATGATGAAAATCTATCAGTAAGACAAACGTTATTTGTTGATGGATTTGGTTCGTGGGGTTCAGAAGGACCAGTTGAAATGTTTGTTGCACCAATACCAAGAGGTAGAACAAGTGCTGAATACAATAAAAAAGGGTTAAACTGCTGTGTTACATCATGGCGAAGAATTAGTGATGAAAATTTATCACCAAGAATTAAATGTGGTGCAAACTATATTAATAGTAGAGTTGCCCAAAGAGAAGCATTAAGAAATGGATATGATACATGTATCTTCCTTAACGAAGTAGGAAAAGTTGCGGAAGGACCTGGCTCATGTTTTTTTATTGTTAAAAATAAAGAAATTATTACACCTAAATTGACTGACAGTGTATTAGAAAGTATTACAAGAGATACAATTTTAAAGATTGCACTGAATGAAGGTTATAAAGTTACAGAAAGAACGATTGATAGAACTGAATTATATACATGTGATGAGGCATTTTTATGTGGATCTGCGATGGAAATAACACCTGTATTAAGTATTGATAGATATGAAATTAATAATAGTGAAATTGGAACAATAACAAAAGATATTCATTTAAAATATTTGAATGCAGTTAGAGGTTTGGGTAGTGAATATATCGAATGGGTTACACCTATTTATTAAAAAATAGAAAGAGGTATATATGGAAAATTATAGTGTTTTAATGACGATTTATGAAAAAGATAATCCGAACTATATAAAATTAAGTATAGATAGTATAATCAATCAAACGATAAAAACTGATGATTTTGTATTGGTTTGCGACGGACCGTTAAACGAACAAATATACAATATAATTGATACTTATAAAAATATGTATCCGACAATATTTAATATTATATATCTAAAAGAAAATATGGGTCTTGGTGCTGCATTAAATTATGGATTGCCATTGTGTAAAAATAGATTGGTTGCAAGGATGGATGATGATGATATTTCATATCCCAATAGATGTGAAACAGAATTAAAAGTTTTTGAAACAAATCCTAAATTAGGAATAGTTGGTTCATATGTAAATGAATTTAGCGGTGATATAAAGAATATTATTCGATTAAAAAAGGTACCAACGACACATGAGAATATAAAAAAATTTTCTAAAAGAAGAAATCCATTTAATCATCCTACAGTTATGTTTGATAAAAATAAAATACTAGAAATTGGAAATTATAGTAAAATACGTACTAATCAGGATGTGGAATTATGGCTTAGAGCTATTAATAATCATGTAATAACCCATAATATAGATAAACCATTAGTATATTTCAGATTTGATCAGAAAACATATAATCGTAGAAAAAATTTTAAAAATGTAAAATTGATGATCAAGGTGTGGAAAGAGTTTTACAAAAAAGGATACTGCAATTTTAATGATTTTTTATATGTGTTTTTTATGCAAGTGATATTATATATTGCACCGATGAAGTTTGTTAAATGGGCTTATGATATTTTTAGATAATATAAAAATTTTAAATTATAGAGGGAGAATTAAATGAAAAAAATTGCTGTTTTAATGTCTACGTATAATGGTGAAAAATACATTAAAGAACAGATAGACAGTATAATGAATCAAAATGATGTACGAATAGAATTGTATATTAGAGACGATGGTTCTAAAGATAAAACAATTGATATTGTAAAAGAAATAATGAGAGATTATAACAATATTCATTTTTATAAAGGCCAAAATATGAAATCTTGTAAATCATTTTTGAATTTAATGTATCAAGATATTGATGCTGACTATTATTCATTTGCTGATCAAGATGATTATTGGGATAAAGATAAATTAATAAATGCTTTAAATTTTATGGAAAATAATCCAAGATATGATCCAAACATACCTACAATGTATCATTCTAATTTGAAAATTGTAAATGATAAATTGGAATTTTGTAGAATGTCTCATTCAAAACCACATATACCAAAAAACAAATATAGCTCGTTGGTGGAGAATTTAGCTACAGGATGTACAATTGTTTATAATAAGGCAGCAAATGATTTGCTTAAAAAACATAAAATAGATGATTTTACGATGCATGATGCATTTGTTTTTATGGTATGTGCACAATTTGGAATTACAATGTATGATAATAATGCATATATATCATATAGGCAACATGAAAATAATGTTATTGGTGCATCAAAAAAAAGATATGATTTTTTTGTAATAATTGAAAGATTAAAGAGGATTTTTAATAGAGATTTACAGCCACGATATAAAAGTGCAATTATATTTTATAACGCATTCAATGAAATACTTAATGATACACAAAAAAAAGAATTATTAAAAATTGTTAACTACAAAAAAGGTATCTTTAAAAGACTGGAATTATTCTTTGATTTTAAACTTGTCCCAGGATATAGTCTGAATGCAAAAATTAGATTTAAAATACTTATTATATTGGGCTTAATCTAAAGGGTTATTATATATGAATAATTTAACATTTAAAACTAATAAACACGATTTGTTTATTTGCGCAAAACTGGTTTTAATTAAAATTTTATATATTCTTTCAATATCATATTTTTTACCTGATAAAATGTTGTTATGGTCATTTGATAAAGATGTTACATTGATAAATATTTTTATTGAAATGATTCCCTTCTTTATAGTATTAGTTTTGTACTTATTTATTTTAAGAAAAGAAAAAACTTATACAGTTTTTTGCACAGCTTTATTTATATTATGGTTTATTCCGAATAATTCTATTTTAAGTTTATCAAATTATCATATTTATTATTTTTTATTATTACAAGTGTTTAGTATTGTTCTTTTTTCACTAATGCTAGTATTTTCTCCAAAAAATAAGACTAATCGCCATAGTATTTATATAAATTTTCGAGAATTGATAAATAATAAAAATATGAAAATATTTATGAGTTGTCTAATTATTTTTGTTAATGTAGCTATTTTAATATATGTATATATGTATAATGGATTGAATTTTAGCATTTCGTTATTAGATATGTATGATGTAAGAGCTTCATATTCAGATTATGCAGTAAATATTCAAGGTTCTTTTTTGTCTTATTTATTTATGATTATCACATCTACAAGTAAGTGGGTTCTACCGATATGTTTATATTATGCAATAAGGAAGAAAAGTTATTTTAATATTTTTTTAAGTCTACTTTCTTTTCTTGCGTTATTTACAGTTGAAATGCAAAAAACGACATTAATGTTTGTATTAGTGATTATTGCGGTTGCATTTGTGGATAAAAATCGAAAACTAAATAAACTTAATATATATATTATTAATACTTTCTTATATTTGCTTATTTTTACGTTTATCGAATCATATGTATTTAAAACAAATTCCATTTTTAATGCAATTGTAAATCGATGCATGTATACGCCATCATATTTGACACATACGTATTATACCTATTTTTCTACAATGGGAAAAATATGGTTTACTCAAGATACATTTATATTGCAAAATATTGTATCAAAAATCATAAGTGTTGGGCACAATGAAAATATGATAAAACTAATCAGCAAAAACTGTTTTGATGGATTAATGCCATCACCTAATACAGGACTTTTTGCTGAAGCATATGGTCATATGGGAATTTTTGGGTGCATATTTTTTCCTTTCATAATTGTAGCTTTTATTAATTTTATATATAAGATTTCATCATATTATGGTCCAGGTATAACTTGTATAATAATGTTAAGACTTGTTATAAATATAGTAAATACAAAAATTCTTACTTCTAATTCAATGATTGGGGTTATTGTTTTTTATCTAATAAGCATATTATTAATTAGGCATCAAAAGAGAAATAATTTAAAAGAGAGGTATAAGAATGAAGATTGAAAATTCTAAACCTTTATTAAGTATATATTGTCCAACATTTAATCATGAAAGGTATATTGGCAAAGCATTAGATAGTATTTTAGCACAACAAACTTCATACTCTTATGAAGTTTTAGTTGGAGATGATGCATCTACAGATGGAACAAGGGAGATTTTAAAAGAATATGAAAAAAAATATCCTGGTAAATTTAACATGATATATAGAAAGACTAATATGTATAAATGTCAAGTTACTAATGCAAGAGATTTAATATACCGATGCAAAGGAAAATATATTATTGCTTTAGAAGGTGATGATTATTGGATTGATGAATGTAAAATTGATAAACAGATTAGATTTCTAGAGGATAATCCAAATTATATTGCTGTAGCTCATAATTGTATTGTTGTAGATCAAAATTCAAATATATTAAATGAAAAGTATCCAGAATGTAAAGATTTTGAGTACACTATTGGTCACTATGCTTCAAATATTTTGCCAGGCCAGTTAACTACTGTTATGTATAGAAATATTTTTAAAGATAATATACTTGATAGAAGTTTTATTGATAAAAAGTTAATGCCTGGTGATAAAAAAACATACTTTTCTTTAATCACTAATGGGAAGATTTATTGTTTTCAAGATACAATGAGTGCATATAGGCATGTGGTATCTCATGGAAGTTCATACAGTGCTAATGTTAAATATAATATTAAAACCGAAAATGATTTTCTTACTTCACAATTATTCTATTCTTATAAAATTAATAATAAAAAGGCAATAATTTGTTCGGAACTAATGTATTTAGCTTTTTTAAGAAATTCTTTTTTTAAAGGGAGATGTAATTTGAGTTATGTTATCAAAAACATAAAAAATATTAATCATAAATTCAATGCATTGTTTTGGCTGCTAAAAAGAGATGTTGATTTAAAAATAAAAAAAGAATGTATAAAAATATAATTATAAGTAACTTTTTTAATTTATGTGATTATAAATATTATTTTAATAGAAAGGATAAATGAATGAGTGATTTAAAACAAAAAACCATTTCGAATTTATTATGGAGAATGGGAGAACGAACTGCGGCACAATTAGTTAGTTTCATAGTATCTATTATTTTAGCTAGAATACTCCTACCTGAACAATATGGAACTATTGCATTAATTACTGTTTTTACCACAATATTACAAGTATTTGTAGATAGTGGAATGGGAAATGCATTAATCCAAAAAAAAGATGTGGATGATTTAGATTATTCTACTGTTTTTTATTTTAATTTTACAATTTGCATTGTATTATACATTTTAATGTTTATTTGCGCTCCTTTTATAGGTACGTTTTATAATGATATGTCTTTAGTTCCGTTAACGAGAGTTATTAGTTTAACTTTAATAATTTCTGGAGTTAAAGGGATCCAACAGGCGTATGTTTCAAAGAATTTATTATTTAGAAGGTTTTTCTTTTCAACTTTAGGAGGTACTGTAGTTTCAGCGTTTATTGGTGTCTTTATGGCATATAAAGGGTATGGCTGCTGGGCATTAGTAGCACAGCAATTATCAAATGCTTTAATAGATACTCTAATCCTATGGATGACAGTAAAATGGAGACCAAAACTGATTTTCTCTTTTAAAAGACTAACTGGTCTTTTTTCTTTTGGCTGGAAATTACTAATATCATCATTATTAGATGTTGGATACAATAATTTAAGAAGTCTTATTATAGGAAAAATGTATACCGCATCTGATTTAGCTTACTATAACAAGGGAAAACAATTTCCTACATTAATAGTTACAAATATTAACACTTCAATTGATAGCGTGTTGTTACCAGTTTTATCTTCTGTTCAAGATCATAAAGAAATAGTAAAAAATATGACTAGGAAATCAATTAAAACAAGTAGTTTTATAATGTGGCCATTGATGATAGGTTTGGCAGTATGCGCAAAACCAGTAGTAATCCTCTTATTAACGAATAAATGGATTGAATCTGTATTCTTTTTAAGAATTTTTTGTTTTACATATGCAATATTACCTATCCATACTGCAAATTTAAATGCTATAAAAGCAATGGGAAGGAGTAATATGTTTCTTAAGTTAGAAATTATAAAGAAGGTAATAGGCATTCTTTCAATAGTTGTTACAATTCCTTTTGGAGTTCATGTAATGGCGGTTGCATATTTAATAACTGGCCCAATAAGTGCGATGATAAATGCATTTCCAAATAAAAGCTTATTAGGTTATTCTTTTAAAGAACAAATCATGGATTTAATACCTTATTTTGCTTTATCCTTTGTCATGGGAATTTGTATTTGGCCTATCCAATATTTACCGATAAGTAACATATTAATAATCATATTACAAATAGTTTGTGGTGGAACTATTTATATATTTGGTTCTTATACACTAAAATTTGATGTAATGTTTGAATTACTACATTATATCAAGCGAAAATAAATTTTTATTTAATTTGAATATTATAAGGAGTTTTTTTATGAATAAGATACTAGTTACTCGATCATCAATGCCACAATTCGAAGAATATGTTGATGAGATAAAAGAAATGTGGAATACACATTGGTTAACCAATATGGGGCCAAAGCATAAAGAATTGGAATTAAGATTAAAAAAATATTTAGATTTAGAATATATGGATATGTTCACAAATGGACATATGGCACTAGAATTATCATTGCAAGCTTTAAATTTGCAAGGAGAAGTCATAACTACTCCCTTTACTTTTGCTTCTACTACTCATGCAATAGTAAGGAATGGATTAGAACCAGTGTTTTGCGATATTGATCCTATCACTTTTACAATGGATCCGTGTAAAATTGAATCACTAATTACTGATAAAACGTGCGCTATTATGCCAGTACACGTATACGGTAATGTTTGTAACATAGATGAAATTGATAGAATAGCAAAAAAATATGGATTAAAAGTAATCTATGATGCGGCGCATACTTTTGGTGTTAAATATAAAGGTAAAGGTATCGGTAGTTATGGCGATGTTTCTTGTTTTAGTTTTCATGCTACAAAGGTATTTAATACTATTGAGGGTGGATGTGCCTGCTTTAGTGATAAAGAATTTGGGAAAAGATTATATCAATTAAAAAATTTTGGTATTAAAGGTCCTGAAGAAGTAGATGGTGTTGGAGCAAATGCTAAAATGAATGAATTCTGCGCTGCAATGGGATTATGTAATTTAAGACATGTCGATAGTGAAATAATAAAGAGAAAGGCTGTAGTCGAAAGATATATGACTCATCTTAGAAATATTCCAGGTATTCAAATAAATCCTGTTCAAGAAAATGTCATTCCTAATTATGCTTATTTCCCAGTTTTTTTTGATGAAAAAGAGTTTGGTGCAACAAGAAATGAAGTATTTGATACATTAGCAAAAGAAGGTATAGGTGCAAGAAAATATTTTTATCCATTAACTAATACTTTTGAATGTTTTCATGGAAAATACGATGTTGCGAAAACACCAGTAGCATTACATCTAAGCAAAAGAGTATTAACCTTACCTTTATATTCAGATTTATTATTGGAAGATGTTGATAAGATTTGTAATATAATATTAAGGTGTAAGAATTAGTATGAACATTAGTAAGACTGAAATTTTTGAGTTTATACAAACTGTTAATAATGATTTTCCAATAAGATTAAGTGATAAACAAGATTTATATGAACTTTCAAATAAGATCTATAATGTATCTAATGTTTTTTTTATAAAAGAAAATGGACAAATTGAAGGTTTAATTTGTGGCTATATTAGTTCTTCTTTTGATGAACGTGCTTATTTATCTATATTGGCAGTAAAAAAAGAATACAGAAATAAAGGTATAGCGAAAAGATTAGTAGAAATGTTTATACAAAAATGTATTGAAGAGAATAAAACGTTAATCTATGGTTTTACACATAAAACTAATGTAAATGCTATTAAGTTATATAAAAAATTTGGGTTTATTATAACAGAACAAAGTGAAAGACCAAATGATTATTTGCTTGTAAAAGAATTGAGGTAGAAAAAAATGAATATACTTTTTACATCAGTAGGTAGAAGAACTTACTTAATTAAATATTTTAAAGAGGCTTTAGGAAATACAGGGAAAGTATTTGTTGCAAACAGTGATTGTAATTCACCAGTATTTCTTATTTCTGATGAATTTGTGGTAACTCCATTAATTTATGATACTGAATACATTGATTTTCTATTGGATTATTGCAAAACAAAGAATATTAATGCAATAATTTCTTTGTTTGACATCGATTTACCTATACTTTCAAAAAACAAAAAAAGATTTGAAAGTATAGGAATTAAAGTTATAGTTTCAAATGAAAATGTTTTAAATGTTTGCAACGATAAATATTCTACGTATTTATTTTTAAAGAAAAATAAATTTAATGTACCAAAGACATATATATCCCTTGATGAAGCAATTTCAAATAATATATATCCAGTGATTGTAAAACCTAGATGGGGAATGGGGTCAATCGGAATATATAAAGCGGATGATGAAGCAGAATTAAGGATTTTTTATAAAAAATTATACAAAGAAATATTTAATACCTATTTAAAATATGAATCATCAATTGATAATAGCAATGCAATTATTATTCAAGAAATGATTGATGGACAGGAATATGGATTAGATATAATTAATGACTTAGAAGGAAATTATCAAAGTACTATAGTTAAGAAAAAGATTGCAATGAGATCTGGTGAAACTGATTGTGCAATGACTATTAATATGAAAAAATTAACCCAAATTGGTGAAAAATTATCTGTAGTATTAAACCATGTAGGAAACCTTGACTGTGATTTATTTATAAATAATAAAGAAGAAATTTATGTGTTAGAAATGAATGCTCGCTTTGGTGGTGGATATCCATTCTCGCACTTAGCTGGAGTTAATTTGCCGAAAGCAATCATAAAATGGCTTAGAAATGAAACAGTTGATGTTGACAAGTTATTAACTGCACAACCTAATGTAATTGGACAAAAAGACATAGAAATAGTTGAATTAAAACAAAAAGGAGATAATTAAAAATGAATATATCACCTTTTTTTAAAAGAATAAATTTTTTTATTCATAATAAAGAAATATATTCTAATTATAGAGAAATAAAAAGAGAAAACAAAATTTATGATAAATATTTAAATCTAAATAAATATAATAAAATTAAAAAATATGCAATAGAACATACTGTATTTTATAAAAATTATTCAATTGAAGACGAATTTCCTGTTATGAGTAAAATTGATTTAATCAATAATAGTGAAATTATTCAAAGTAATGAAAATTTTTCAAAAAGATATTCATTATACTTCTACGAGTGGATCAACAGGTGTTCCTTTTATTGTAAAACAAAATCGACAAAAAAGATTAAGGACCATTGCTGATTTAAAAGTTTTTGGTGAATATGCTGACTACAAATCACATGAAAAAATGTTACAGTTAAGAGCATATAAAGGTAACAAATTGGACAAAGAAAAGGATAGGAAAGATAATATTTATAGATTCGATATTACTGATTTATCAGAAGTTGGTTTAAATGAACTTTTTGATGATATTAAGAAAATTAAACCTAAAATAATTTTTGGTTATGTATCAACTCTAAATATTTTATCAAAGTATATACATACCAATTTTCCTAATGAAGAATTCCCTTATTTAAAATCTATTCTTGTTGGTGCAGAAGCATTAACTCCTGAAATAGCAAATCAGATTGAAAAAGTATTTGGATGCAATGTATTTGATAGATATTCAAATATGGAAATGGGAATTTATGCGCAAAGAAAGTATGGTGAATTATTTAAATTTAATCATTCTTCCTATTATTTGGAAATTTTGAAACTAGATTCTGATTTGCTTGCTGATGAAGGTGAAATAGGTAGAATAGTCATTACAGACCTATATAATAAAGCATTTCCTATGATTAGGTATGATACAGGTGATTTAGGAACTTTCAAATTAATAGATGATGAAATATTTTTAGATAAAATTTTTGGTAGAAGAGTAGATATTATATATTCTCCAGATAATAATATTATAGATCCCCATGTAATATCAAAAGGGTTATGGGGACTGAATAATGTAAAGCAATGGCAATTCATACAAAAAAACAGGTCATTGTATACAGTTAAAATAGTTTCAACCGGAATAGTTGATGAAAATTTAATTATTTTACGTCTTAAGGAAATATTAGGCAACAGTGCAGTTATTCAAGTTGATTATATCGATGAGATACCAGTGCTAAATTCTCAAAAAAGAAAGTATATTCTTAATGAATGGATTGCTAAAAACTAATTTGGAGGATAATATGTTTAGAATAGATTGTATAAAGAATAATAAAGTAATTAGATTTATATACTATAAATTGCTTGATATAATGAGACATCATAGGAAAATTAAAATTATTAATAATGGGACAGGCAAAATCAATAAATATATTATAAATGGTGAACAATGCACGATTAGTATAGGTCATGGTACTAGTTTAAATCATTTATTCGTAAGGATAAATGGTTCAAATAATACTATAATAATTGATGAAAACTGTGTAATTGGTCCAAAATGTAGTTTTTGGCTTGAGGGGGATAATAATACTATTCATATTGGGAGTAACACGACATTTACCAAATCTATTCATTTATGTGTTCAAGAAAACGATATGTCTATTATGATTGGCAATGATTGTATGTTTAGTAATAATATAATTATTAGAACAAGTGATTCACATCCTATATACGATAAAAATACAAAACAGCGTATTAATCATCCTCAAAGCGTAATTATAGGTAATCATGTGTGGATTGCGCCGGACTCAAAGATAATGAAGGGTGTTGAGATTGGTGATAATTCAATAATAGGATCAAACACTTTTGTAACGAAAAATATTGGTGAGAATGTTTTAGCAGTAGGTATACCAGCAAAGGAAATAAAAAACGAAATTTTTTGGACTAGAGAATCTTTATTTTGAAAGAGGTATAAAATGAAAATAGCAGTTGCGGGAACAGGATATGTAGGATTAAGTATCGCTACATTATTAGCACAGCATCACGAAGTGATGGCGGTGGATATTATTGAAGAAAAAGTAAATATGATTAACAGTAAAAAGTCTCCAATTCAGGATAATGAAATTGAGACTTTTTTAAGTACAAAAAATTTAAATCTAGTGGCTACATTAGATGCTAATGAAGCATACAGTGATGCTGAATTTGTAGTTATTGCAGCTCCTACAAACTATGATTCAAAGAAGAACTTCTTTGATACTAGTGCAGTAGAAGCAGTAATTAAATTAGTAATGGAGTATAATCCAGAAGCTATCATGATCATTAAAAGCACTATCCCAGTAGGATATACTCAAAGCATTAGAGAAAAAACAGGATTTAAAAATATTATCTTTAGTCCTGAATTCTTACGAGAATCTAAAGCATTATATGATAACTTATATCCATCTAGAATTATTGTCGGTACTGATACGAATGATCCTAGATTAGTAGAAGCTGCAAATACTTTTGCAGGTTTACTACAAGAAGGTGCCATAAAAGAAGATATTGAAACATTAATTATGGGATATACAGAAGCAGAAGCAGTTAAGTTATTCTCTAATACTTACTTGGCTTTACGTGTATCATACTTTAATGAATTAGATACTTATGCCGAAATGAAAGGTTTAGATACTAAGCAAATCATTAATGGTGTATGTCTAGATCCTAGAATTGGTTCTCATTATAACAATCCATCATTTGGATATGGTGGTTATTGTTTACCAAAAGATACTAAACAATTACTAGCTAACTATCAGGATGTTCCTCAAGAGATGATGAGTGCGATTGTTGCTAGCAATAGAACCAGAAAAGATTTCATTGCAGAAAGAGTATTAGAAATAGCAGGTGCTTATGAAGCTAATGATTCATGGGATCAATCAAAAGAAAAAAATGTAGTTATTGGAGTTTATAGATTAACAATGAAATCTAACTCTGATAACTTTAGACAATCATCAATTCAAGGTGTAATGAAAAGAGTTAAAGCTAAAGGTGCTGAAGTAATTATTTATGAACCAACATTAAAAGATGGAGAAACTTTCTTTGGAAGTAGAGTAGTAAATAATTTGGAAGAATTCAAACAACAATCGCAAGCTATTATAGCTAATAGATATGACAGCTGTTTGGATGATGTTGAAGATAAAGTATATACAAGGGATTTATTCAGAAGAGACTAGGGTCTTTTTTATTTTGGGAGGAAAAAGTCAATGTTAGAAGATAATGTTGTATTAAATGATAAAACAGTATTTGTAACTGGTGTAGCTGGATTCATAGGATCTAACTTAGCTAAAAGATTATTAAATGAATTTGAAGGTATTAAAGTTGTTGGTATTGATAATATGAATGATTATTATGATGTATCTATCAAAGAGTGGAGACTAAAAGAATTATCTAGCAATCCTTCTTTTACTTTTGTAAAAGGAAGTATTGCTGATAAGGGTACTGTTACAAACATCTTTAATACATATCAACCTAGTGTTGTAGTAAATCTTGCAGCACAAGCAGGAGTAAGATATTCAATTACTAATCCTGATGCTTATGTCGAAGCAAACCTTATTGGTTTCTATAACATCCTAGAAGCATGTCGTCACTCATATGATGATGGACAAGAAGGAGTACAGCATCTTGTATACGCATCATCATCAAGTGTCTATGGTTCTAACAAGAAAGTACCATATAGTACAGATGATAAAGTAGATAATCCAGTAAGCTTATATGCAGCTACTAAAAAATCTAATGAACTAATGGCACATGCTTATAGTAAACTATACAATATACCATCTACTGGTCTTAGATTCTTTACAGTTTACGGTCCCGCAGGAAGACCGGATATGGCTTATTTTGGTTTCACTAATAAACTAAGAAATAATGAAACGATTAAGATCTTTAACTATGGTAACTGTAAAAGAGACTTCACATATATTGATGATATTGTAGAAGGAGTAGTAAGAGTAATGAAACATGCTCCTGAAAAAGCAGCAGGAGAAGATGGCTTACCTGTACCACCATACAATGTCTATAACATTGGTAATAACCAACCAGAAAACTTATTAGACTTTGTTGATATCTTACAACAAGAACTAATAAGTGCTGGGGTATTACCTGAAGATTATGACTTTGAAGCTCATAAAGAACTGGTTGCAATGCAACCAGGAGATGTACCAGTAACATATGCTGATACTACTCCACTAGAACAAGACTTTGGATTTAAACCAAATACATCACTTAGAGACGGACTTAGGAGTTTTGCAAAATGGTACAAAGAATTTTATATAGATTAATATAAATGACAATAACACAATCGGAGGTGAAAAAATGCGATTATTTACCACATCGTATCAGGCAATACTTGATTCATTATGCAATGTACTTGAACTTAATGAGCAAGTAATATTAGATATCGTTGATTCGGGATATTATATGTTTCAACAAGATCATCAAATACTATATATTGATGATTTATATGAATGCTATTTCAATATTGTAAAAAGAAATTTTACAGGAAATATTGATAAAGTGCCTTTCTATAGTATATCTAGAAGATTAAAAGAATCTGATAATGATGGATTAAGTCTGTTAGAATTATTAACAGAAGAAAATAGTTTTTCAAACTATTTAAAGGAATATGGATTAACATTTAAATTTGATAAAGAAATAGAAATGTATATAAATGGGAACAAAGTAGATATTCTAGATGAAAATAGATATAAATCCTATCTTAAATACAGATTCTCATATGATTATTCATTCAAGGGGTATGCTTTTGATGATCAATTAATGAATAATGAGATATTAGAAAAAGTTAAGTATGGTCCAGAATTCTTTGGATATTTTTATGAATATATCGACAATGATGATGAAATCATCGATAACTATTATAAACAAAGTAAATTATATAAATTTGAGTACTTAGTACCTATTGAAGATATTTACTTTGAGAATTATGAAGAACTAACTAATGAAGAAAAGCAATATCATACCCTTGCTATGATGATGCTAAGATTATTTTTTTATAAATATGATAAAGATTTTGTAGAAACAGATGAAATGAATCCGCTTATGGTAGTGGCTGATGATAAGTCTCTTTCTAGCAAATATCTTGTAAATAAAACTGAGTTAGATGATGCGACACTAGGCTATTAGTCTAGTGTTTTTTTATTTTATATAATATCTGAAAATTATGAAAAGATCCATTTTATATAATTGGAAGTTTTTACTTTTTTAGCAAAAACTATTATTGGTTTGAATATTCATCTTTGTTGTTTGATTGAACGTCTAATAAAAAAAGAAGAGATAGTTTCACATATTAATATTGTTGATTTTGAAAAAAATAATCAAGAATTTATCAATGGAGTTAGAATTAGCTTTAAAGCGATTGCTAATCAGTATAATATAACAATACCAATTAGTGAAATTGCTTATATTTATGATTACGTTTTAAATAATTATAAAACAGATATGTCAATTGATGAGATTTAAAAAGAGTAAAGGGGTGTTTTATTATGGCATTAGTACAAGTAAATTTTATTTCTCAAAGTTTAAAAAGAACAGTTTCAATGAATGTAATATTACCGGTTGATAAATTTCTTTTTAAAGGAAATTGTCAACCAGTTAAAGAATATAAAACTTTATATTTATTACATGGTTTATTAGGAAATTATACTGACTGGGTAACACGAACAAGAATACAAGAATGGGCAGAAGCAAAGAACTTAGTTGTAGTCATGCCATCTGGTGATAATTCTTTTTATGTGGATCAAGAAGTAAAGAACAATGACTTCGGTATATTTATTGGAACTGAACTTATTGAAGTTACTAGAAAGATGTTTCATTTATCTAATCGTCGGGATGATACTTTTATTGCCGGACTTTCAATGGGTGGATTTGGTGCTCTAAGAAATGGGTTGAAATATTATCAAAATTTTGGATATATTGCAGCTTTATCAAGTGCTCTAAATATTTTCGAATTACCAGTTCACGATGAATCAAGATGTGTAATGGGTGAAGATAGTTGTTTTGGTGATATTGATGAAGCATATCTGAGTGATAAGAATCCAAAAGTTTGTTTGGAAAATTTAATTCAGGCAAAAAAAGAAGACAATACTATTGTTTTTCCTAAGATATATATGGCTTGTGGATGTGATGATGAACTAATTGGAGTAAATCGAAAATTTAAAGGCTATTTAGAAAATGCTGGTTTTGATTTAGTTTATAAAGAGGATGTAGGAAGTCATAATTGGGATTTTTGGAATAAATATATTCAAGATGTATTAGAATGGTTACCTTTGGATCCTTATGAAGAAGGAATTAACAGCGGTAATGTTAAATAGGCATGTTTTTTTATTAGAATTATATATTTATAATTAAAAGCTATATTTACTTGGTAATAAAGAACGATAATTGTGACAGGATAAATTATAACTAAAATGGTAAATAAGGAATAAATATTTCAATTACCAGAAATATGTTTTGATATGAATAGTATAAAACCCATTATAATATTGACTTTATAATGGGTTTTATTAATTTAGATTACAATCGAATAAATTTTTTGTCAGCAGAAGTTATGTTTTCTTCATTAGAAGTATAGCGTTCTACCTTCATATGAAGATCATATTTATTTCTTAATTCTGTAATTTGCTCCATCATTATAGTAGCATGATGAGCATCAATTGATTTTTGATCTTTCCAACTATCAATTAAAAGTATGGTTTCTGGATCATTCATGGAAAAGAAATACTCATATCTTTCATTTCCTTTTTCTGCTTTAATAGCATCAACAATACCGCTGGTCACCATTTCTTCTGCAAATTTTCTAGCATTTCCGTTTATTCCAGTGTAATAAATGTTTACTGTGATAGACATATTAATTATCTCCTTATGTATAAAGATTATCTTATTTAATTATAGCATATTTTAAAATAATCTATCATATTTTTAAAAGCGCTTCTTATTTGTAAAAATAGTTATTCTTATCTAACAAAATAGAACGTATTATTAGAATACTTGATGGACAAGGGGTATAATAAGGGCAGGAAAAGGAGGTGCTCTTAAATGAACACAAAACAATTAGAGCGTATGCAATATGGAAAAGGTTTTATCGCAGCGTTAGATCAAAGTGGTGGAAGTACACCAAAGGCATTAAAATCATATGGTATTGATGAATCAGCGTATAGTAATGATAAAGAAATGTTTGATTTAATTCATCAAATGCGTAGTCGTATTATTACTAGTAAGGCTTTTACCTCTAAGCATATATTAGGTGCTATTTTGTTTGAAAAGACAATGGATTCTCAAATTGAGGGTGTAGATACTGCTGAATATTTATGGTTAAAGAAGGAAATCGTGCCATTTTTGAAAATTGACAAAGGATTAGAAGTAGAAAAAGATGGTGTTCAGTTAATGAAGCCAATTCCTGAACTGGAAGCAATATTAAACAAGGCAAGAGATAAATATATCTTTGGTACAAAAATGCGTAGTGTAATTTTGGAAGCCGATCCAGCAGGTATCAAGAAAATTGTTGATCAGCAGTTTGAATTAGGATTACAAATTGCTAAAACTGGGCTTGTACCTATTTTAGAGCCAGAGGTATCTATTTTAAGTACCTCAAAAAAAGAGGCTGAAGAATTGTTATTGAAAGAAATTAATGAGCATCTAACTTTATTAGACAATGATGTTAAATTTATATTTAAACTGTCCATTCCAACCATACCTGATTTTTACGCGGAACTTATGAAAGATTCCCATGTAGTTAGGGTTGTTGCTCTATCTGGCGGTTATGATAGAGAGCAGGCAAATGGGTTATTAAGGGAAAATCACGGGCTTATTGCGAGTTTTTCTAGAGCATTATTATCTGATTTATCAATAAATCAGACTAGTGTTGAGTTCAATACTTGTTTGGAGAATGTGATTCTTCAAATATATAGGGCATCTATTGTATAATGGTGTTAAGCTTATCATGTAATTAAATGACAAATAATCAAGATAAGTTATAAAATATTTTTAATTAAAGGGAAGATTTAAAATAATTGATTATATCAATGAAATTAAATCTTCTTTTATTATTTATTAGTTATAAAATAGTTTGTAAATTCCTTAATATATTTTTCTTTTAGATTTTTGTGATAAGTTATTCCATATTCTATTGTCATTTGATCATCCATAAATGGTAAAGCGACAATTCTTTTAATATGTGTTGGAATATATATTTCTGGTAAAATAGCTACACCGTAATTACATTTAGCGAAAAGAATAGCAGCCTGGTCATTTTTACATAAAAGATGAAAATGATTTTTTCATGGAGAGCAATAAATTCTTGTAATTTATCTCAGTATTAAAATGGGATAAAGCGAGGATGCAAAGTAATAAGTGGTGTATCATATAAATCTATAAAACATATTTCTTTTTCTTTAGCAAACGGGGAATTTTCAGCTATGATTGCATAACTGGAAATGTTTTTTATTTTTTTAAATATATAATCGTGAGCCTCAGCAATCATCTCTTTTGTACTGATTAAAATGTCTAATTGTTTATTATCAAATAGAGATTTTAGAATAAAATAATCCTGAATAATAATCTGGGGATAAACAGTTGGAAATTCTTCTTTTAATTTTATTAATGGTATTTCTAATATCTCAAGTTCTACTTGACTAGAACAGCCAATTCGTAATATCGAAAGTTTTTGACTGGCTAGTTTTTTAACTTTTTTCTCAACCATATATATTTTTTGGAGAATATCTTTTGCTTCACTATAGAATAATGAGCCTGGCTCAGTTGATTTTACCATTTTGGAAGTTCTGATAAATAATGACGTATTTAATTCTTCTAAATTTATGATATGATGGGCAACTGCTGGAGCAGTAATATATAATTCTTCAGCAACCTTTGTAAAATTCAATTTATCTGCTATTCGCACAAAACATTCTAATTGTTGAGTATTCATGAAATATTCTTCCTGACTTGTAAATATAGTATTTTTGGCAAATGGGGTGTAGTCTTAATCTTTTGTGTTACTTTAGGAGTTATTTGTGGCATGTTATCAGGAAGTTTTTGTGCGATAGCTTCAGCTGGATTTGTTCAAAATCTAAGACAGAATATGTATTATAAAATTCATGAATATTCTTTTGCAAATATTGATAAGTTTTCTACTTCAAGTTTGGTAACAAGATTAGCGACTGATGTAACTAACGTTCAAAATGCACATATGATGACTATTCGTGTGGCAGTGCGAGCACCATCATGCTGGCATTTTCACTAGCTGTTTCATTAATGATAAATAGGGATTTATCATTAATATTTTTAATTGCAGTTCCAGTTTTAGAGGCAGGTCTTTATTTTATTGTTAGTCGTTCACATCCATATTTTGAAAAGGTATTTCATATCTATGATGAATTGAATAGTGTAGTACAGGAAAATTTGGCAGGAATTCGGGTAGTTAAATCATTTATATGCCTATAATGCAGTTTATGGCTGTTTGTTGTTTCTTTGCTGGTTTGGAGCAAAAATTATTATTCTTATAAATGCATCAACGATGAACACAGGGGACTTATCAAGTATGATTGCCTATGCAATGAATATTTTGAATTGTCTGATGATGTTATTACAAGTATTGGTAATAATCAATATGGCAAGAGCATCATGTGAACGAATCATTGAAGTTTCAGATGAAGAAAGTTCTTTAAAAAATGGAAGGGAACCTATCTATGAGATGCAAAATGGGGCAAGTTTATCTCGAAGACAAAGGCAATTGCTTTCTATCGCTTGTGCGGCTGTTGCAAATTTACCAGTTATGATCTTAGATGAAGCAACTTCTTCGATTGATATTAGGACAGAAGTGCTTGTTCAGCAAGGAATGGATAATTTAATGAGAGGTAGAACAACCTATGTAATTGTCATTGATTATCAACGGTTTGTAATTCTAAAACTATTATTGTTTTGAATTCTGGGAAAATTATTGAATGGGGGAGTCATGATGAACTCATTTCAAAGCATGATGTTTATTATAGTCTCTATACTGATGCTTTTGAACTAGAGTAATATGTTATGTCAAAAGTGCTTATGAAAATCCTATTTTTGTATAGGTATCTTTGAAAGAAATAGTAAGTATGTGTTCTGATAGATTATAAAAAGTTAAATATTCATATAAAAAAGGTGGATTTAAAAGGTCTATAATCCACCTGATTTCAATAATATATTTTTATAAATTATAATTGGCGTCCCCTGCAGGAATCGAACCTGCACCTAAACCTTAGGAGGGTCTTGTAATATCCATTTTACTAAGGGGACAGAACTAGCTTATTATATTACAATTTTTATTTATTGCAAATAAACTATGCTCATAAATTTTACCATTACTATTAACAAAATGCAAACCAACTTTTACTTAAAAATAACAATTAATGCTTTTGGAAAAGTGTTATAATAAATATACAAGTAAGGAGTTGATAAAATGGATAAAATTGTAGAAGTATGTTGTGGGAGTTATTATGATGCATTACAGGCACAATACGGTGGAGCTAGAAGAATAGAATTGAATAGTGCATTACACTTAGGTGGCTTAACTCCATCATTAGCAACTTTATTAAAAGTTAAAGATAACACAGATTTAGAAGTTATTTGTATGGTTAGACCTCGTGGTGCTGGTTTTTGTTACAATGATGAAGATTTTGAGGTAATGAAACTGGATGCGGAAATATTACTTGATAATGGTGCAGATGGGATTGCATTTGGATGCCTTGATGAAGAAGGAGATATTAATATTCCACAAACCCGAGAAATGATCGATATTATTAAATCATATCACAAAACTGCAGTATTTCATCGTGCTATTGATTGTGTTAATGATATTGACGAGGCAATGAACATTTTGATTACTTTAGGGGTAGACCGTATTTTAACGAGTGGCTTACAAGGTAAAGCAACTCGAGGAAAAGAAATGATTAAATATTTGTATGATGCATATGGTGAGAATATTGAAATCTTAGCGGGAAGTGGAATAAATGCAGGAAATGCGAAAAAAATGCTTGATTATACAGGAATTAAGCAGCTTCATAGCTCATGTAAAGATTGGCATACAGACTCCACTACAAGTCGTGATGAAGTCAATTTTAGTTATCACGGTGATGATTATGAGGTTGTAAGTCAAGAATTAGTAGAAATCCTAGTAGAGCTAGTTGAAGGGGAATAGGGGTTGACATTATCTTTAATAGTGTTAAACTATAAGCGATAAAAGAATCGGTAGGTGAGACTACCATAGGGATACGGGTTGCTACCGCAAAGCAGTGGAGACACTGTGCGCTGGTCAACAGTTCTTGTCGTGAAGGCAAAAACTAATGCAATTACATGGCCCTATGATGTTGAAGCTTGAACGAGATAAAGTTATTTTCATGCCTTGTCGCGTTTGAGCGATGAGGCTTTTATTTTGTGGAGGTGAAGAAAATGGATGATTATTTATCGATGAATTTTAAAAGATGGCTTTTTGATGATGGGATAATTACGTCCATTTTCGCCTAGCCATCTTAATGATGGCTTTTTCTATATCTAAAATTTTGAAAGGAGAAAAAGAATGGAAGAGCATGGCCGGTATGACAATGATGTTTATAAGTCCCGAATAATGGCGATGCCATTCTTTAGGATAGTTTTGTCATACTCTAAAATTTAATTTGGAGGGTATAACAATGAGAAGATTTAATTCAATTAATGAGAGATTAGTTTTTGCGAGTGAGAATAAAACTAATCAAGTTTTAGATAGTTTTGAAACAAATAAAATGGGAATCACGAATGAAACAGTCAAACATCATAGTGATGAATTTGGTAAAAATATTATTACTAAACAAAAAAAAGATTCTATATTAAAAAAAATATTTAACGCTTTTATAAATCCATTTACTGCAATTTTATTAATACTAGCAGTAGTATCTTTATTTACTAATGTGATTTTTGCAGAAATTAGTGAAAAGGATCCAACTACAGTAATCATTATTGTAGTTATGGTAATGATATCTGGAATATTACGCTTTATTCAAGAACAAAGAAGTGGGAGTGCAGCAGAGAAGCTGATTGCAATGATTTCAAATACTACAAATATTAAACGATATGGACAAGAAGCAAAAGAGATTCCAATTGATGAAGTAGTTGTTGGTGATATTGTATATTTGAGCGCAGGAGATATGATTCCTGGAGATTTGAGAATTATTGAAGCTAAAGATTTATTTATTAGCCAAGCAAGTTTAACAGGTGAAAGTGAACCAGTTGAAAAATTCGCAATTGAAACAACTGTAGGGACGAATGTGCTTGAAGCACAAAATCTGGCTTTTATGGGAAGTGATGTAATTAGCGGAAGTGCTGTCGGTGTGGTAATTGCGACAGGTGATGAAACTATGCTGGGAAGAATTTCTGTTGATTTAAATAAAAAGAGAGAATTAACAACTTTTGAAATTGGAATTAATTCTGTATCGTGGCTTTTGATTCGTTTTATGTTAGTTATGGTACCTGTTGTTTTATTTATTAATGGATTTACTAATGGAGATTGGTTAGATGCAAGTTTATTTGCATTAAGTGTTGCTGTAGGTTTTACACCTGAAATGCTTCCGATGATCGTCACAACTAGTCTTGCTAAAGGCTCTCTTGCAATGGCTAAGGAAAAAACTATAATTAAAAATTTAAATTCAATTCAAAATCTTGGTGCTATTGATATTCTTTGCACAGACAAAACAGGAACTTTAACACAAGATGAAGTAATTTTAGAATTTCCTTTAGATGTTCACGGGAAAATTGATTTAAGAGTTTTGCGACATGCATTTTTGAATAGTTATTATCAAACAGGATTAAATAATCTAATGGATAAAGCAATTATTAATAGTACGTTGGCTGAACAAGATAATGATTCGAGCTTAAAAGATTTAACAAACAAATATGAAAAAATTGATGAGATTCCATTTGATTTTCAACGACGAAGAATGTCTGTTATTATTCAGGATCAAGATGGTAAAGTACAGATGGTTACAAAAGGAGCAATTGAAGAAATGCTCAGTGTTTGTAGATATGTTGAGTATCTTGGTAAAGTTTGGCCGTTAACACAAAAATTAGAGAAAATAATTATCAATCAAGTTGAACAACTTAATGAAAAAGGTTTACGGGTCTTGGGAGTGAGTCAAAAAACAGATCAGGATTTAGTACAAAAATGTACCGTTAGTGATGAAAAAGATATGGTTTTAATTGGATATTTAGCTTTTCTAGACCCTGCAAAAGAATCAACAGCCCCAGCGATAAAAGCATTGAAGGAACATGGTGTAGCAACAAAAATTTTGACAGGAGATAATGAAAAAGTAACTAAAGCAATTTGTCAAAAGGTAGGATTGAATGTTGAAAATATTTTATTAGGCCAAGATGTTGCAAAGATGGGCTTGGATAAACTGAAGGAAGTTGTAGAAACAACAACAATTTTTGCAAAATTATCACCGGAACAAAAGGCACTGATTATTAAAGTTTTAAAAGAAAATGGACATAGCGTTGGATATATGGGCGATGGTATTAATGACGCATTAGCTCTAAAGGCAAGCGATGTAGGAATTTCTGTTGATAGTGGAGTAGATATTGCTAAAGAAGCAGCTGATGTAATTTTATTAGACAAAGACTTAATGGTTCTTGAAAAAGGATTGGTTGAAGGCCGCAAAGTTTATGCTAATATGATTAAATATATAAAAATGACGGCCAGTTCTAATTTTGGTAATATGTTTTCAGTTTTAATTGCAAGTGCATTTTTACCATTTTTACCAATGGCACCAATTCAGTTATTGTTGCTAAATTTAATCTATGATATTGCTTGTATAACCTTACCGTTTGACCGTGTTGACGAGGAGTATTTAAAAATCCCTCGAACATGGGAAGCATCATCAATTGGAAGATTTATGTTATGGATGGGACCAATTAGTTCAATTTTTGATATTATGACATATGTATTGATGTTTTATTTTATAGCCCCAATAATGGCTGGAGGAAGTTATCAATCATTAACAAATCCTGATTATTTCATTGCAGTTTTTCAAACGGGCTGGTTTATTGAATCAATGTGGAGCCAAATTCTTGTTATTCATTTAATTAGAACAGCAAAAGTACCATTTATTCAAAGTAAACCTGCCCTATTTGTAACGATTTTTACATTATTATCTGCATTTGTTTTAACGCTTATTCCATTTAGTCACTTAGCTAAAGCAATTGGGCTTACTAGTTTGCCAGCTTATTATTTTGGATTATTAATAATAATTGTTATTTTATATATTGCATTGACAACAGTAGTTAAACGTGTTTATCTAAATAAATATCACGAATGGTTATAAAATGTATGATAAATATGTTATAATCAAGCGGAATAAGGAGTGATTAGATGCGTAATTTTAATTTAGATGATGATTTGAAACGTCATGTTAAACCTGGATTGATAATTTCAGCGTTTACAGTTTTTTTGATATATTTACTTATGAATTTAGGTAATATTTATGGAATGATCAGTACGTTGTTAGGGACGCTGGTATATTTGTTTTATGGGATTATTATTGCATATATTCTCAATCAGCCTATGAAGCTGATTGAAAAACAAATTACAAAATATTGTACAAAAACTAGTTTTTTATATCGAAAAAAAAGAGGTTTATCAATAATTGCAACACTGATACTATTTATTTGTTTAATTGTTTTGATTGCTAGTATCGTAATTCCAAATTTAATAAGCAGTTTAATTTCATTGATCAGTAATACTTCTGCTTTTCTAACATCAGTATTTAATAACATCGATGATATATTTATCTATTTCAATATTGATTTTAGAATGGAAAATATTGCTAGTGTTAAAGATTTAATCAATATGCCTTGGCAAGATATGGTTGGTCAAGCACTAGATATCCTAACTAGAAGTGCTGGGGGAATCATGAATAATGCAACAAATTTTTTATCTACATTTGGAGTAGTATTTACAGGATTTATTTTTTCTCTATATTTGCTTGGAAATAAGGAAACTTTTTTACGACAATTAAGAAAAGCAATTGGAGCACTTTGTGGTTATAAAGTTACTTGTGTAATTTTTGATTATGCACATAAAACTAATGAAGTTTTTTCAAATTTTATCAGTGGTCAATTGGTTGAAGCTTGTATTTTATGGGTGTTGTACTATGTAACTATGAAGCTGTTTAATTTTCCATACCCTGAATTGATTGCTACAATTATTTCAATATTTTCATTTGTTCCATTTTTTGGTCCAATTGCCGCAATGTTTGTAGGTGCAGTCTTAATTTTATCAAAAGATGCTTTGATGGCAATTTGGTTTATGGTATATTTTCAGATTTTATCACAGTTAGAAGATAACTTCATTTATCCGCGTGTTGTTGGAAACTCAGTTGGCCTACCTGGAATTTGGGTTTTATTATCAATTTTTGTTTTCGGTGATTTATTTGGTGTATTTGGAATGGTCATTGCGGTTCCTAGTGCTGCTTGTTTATATTCATTAGCCAGTGAAGTAATTAATATGATTCTAAAGAAGCGGAAGTTAGTTATTACTGAAAATACAATTGAACAAAAATGATTACCTGCATAATTTGCAGGTTTTTGTTTATTTAGATAAAAATAAGAGTTTGTTTAGTTTATTCAAGCAATCAATATGATATAATCATGAAAAGGAGAAAAACGATGGAGTATCTAAAAATTAATTCAATATCTGATAAATTACCTTTAGACGTAATTGTTTCAGCGCCGGAACACCCAAAAGCAATTTTTCAGATTGTTCATGGTATGTGTGAGCATAAAGAGCGTTATTTAGATTTTATTGAATATTTAAATGACTGTGGATATGTTGTTATCATACATGATCATCGTGGACACGGAAAAAGTGTTTTAGATGAAACTGATTTGGGTTATTTTTATGGTGAAGGTGCCCGTGCAATCGTTGAAGATGTTCACCAATTAACTAATTATATTAAGAAAAAATATCCAAATTTACCAGTTTGTTTATTTGGGCATTCAATGGGTTCTTTAGTTGTAAGAAATTATATTCAAAAGTATGATCATGAAATTAATGCATTAATAGTTTGTGGCAGCCCAAGTAAAAATAAATTAGCCGGATTAGGAAAGTTATTATGCAAAGCGATAGCAATGGTCAAGGGGGATAAGTATCATAGTAAACTATTACAGAAAATGTCTTTTGGTGCTTTTAATAAGGGCTTTGATAAGCCAAATGAATGGATTTGCAGTAACAGCCAAGTAGTTGATGAATATAATAATAATCCGCTGTGTACCTTCACATTTAGTGTAAATGGATTTTATAATTTATTAAGTTTAATGCAAAATACATATAAAAATATAGATTATGAAGCAAATAAAAAACTACCAGTCTTATTTATTTCTGGCAAAGAAGATCCTTGCTTGATTAATGAAAAAGCATTTAATAATGCTGTAACTCATTTAAAAAAACAAGGCTATCAACATGTGATTTCAATTTTATTTGAGCATATGCGCCATGAAATTCTCAATGAAAAATATAAGGAAACTGTGTATTCAACGATTACGACTTTTTTAGTTGATACAATGGAGGAAAACGATGCGTAAAAGATGTTTATTAATAATTGATGTTCAAACTGCTTTGACGAGCCAGTATCCAGTAGATGAAAATAAGATGATCGAGCATATTCGAAAACTAATCAGGGTATGTCATAATCAACATCTCGAAATCGTCTATGTTCGTCATCATGATGAGGAATTGATTTTAAATAGTGATGGTTGGCAAATAGATTCACGGATTACTCCGAGACAAGATGATAAAATTTTTGAAAAGGAATATAATAGTGCATTTAAAAATACAAATTTAGATGCATATTTAAAATCACAGGGAATTCAAGATCTGATTATCGTTGGTATGCAAAGTGAATATTGTATTGATACTAGTATTAAAGTAGCATTTGAATTAGGATATAGAGTTATTGTTCCAAAAGATGCTACAACGACTTTTGACAATGATATAATAAGTGGAAAAGTGTTAAAGCAATATTTAGAAGAAAAGATTTGGAAGAATCGATTTGCTCAAGTTATAGAAGTTGATACATTATTAATGATGATAGAATCTAAGTTGGATTTTAAATTTAGTTATGGTAAAACATCTTTTAAAGATGCAGCTTTAATTCGCCAAGCTGTATTTGTTGAAGAACAAGGCTTTGAAAAGGAGTTTGATAAGCTTGACAATACTGCGTATCATCTGGTGATTTATAAGGATGAGCAGCCGATTGCGGTTGGACGAATGTATTTTAAAGATAAGACAACAATGATCTTAGGAAGAATTGCAGCGATCAAAGAATATCGTGGGCAAAAATTAGGAAGTAAGGTTGTCACTGCTTTAGAGAACAAAGCTAGAGAATTAGGCTGTCTTGAAACTGAGTTGTCAGCTCAACAGCAGGCTCAGAAATTTTATGAAAAATTAGGATATAAACCTGATGGAGATATGTATTATGATGAGTGGTGCCCGCATGTTACAATGAAAAAGATACTTTAAATCTTCTATCATTGACTTATTTAATAAGTTAACTATAATTATGTAAAAAGAGGGATAGAAGATGAATATGAAAGATAAAACAAAGTTGTTTAATATACCAAATTGCTTATGTTATTTTAGAATTTTATTAATACCAGTATTTTTATTTGTGTATTTTAATGCACAATGGCAACATCATTATATTATTGCAGCATTTATTCTTGTGCTTTCAGGTATTAGTGATTGTTTAGATGGTTATATTGCAAGAAAATATAATATGATTACAGATTTTGGAAAATTAATTGATCCGATTGCTGATAAATTAACACAATTTACAATTGCGATTACTTTGTTATTTACATATCCCTTAGCTTGGGTGTTATTAATAATAATTGTATTGAAAGATGGAATGTTAGGAATTGTTGGATTATATTTATATGATTATGGCTTAAAAATAAAAGGAGCTTCATGGTGGGGGAAAATTGCAACAGCTTATTTTTATTTTGTTGTAATAATTCTTATTGGGTATCACATTCCTGATACTTTTGCTAGTCAGTTAATGATTATCACTAGCAGTGCATTAATGTTATTGTCATTTGTGTTATATGCAAAAGAATTGAAACAAATGATTAAGGAAAAGGATAAGCTTGTAGATGAACAAAAGAGAAATTAAAGAAGAATGTTACTTGGATATGCTTGAAGATGAGTTAAATAGTGTCGATGCCGTTTTGAATCATATTGAAAAAGTTGAAATAAAAGAAGGTATCTTTGATGAACATGTTATCCAAAAAGATTTAATTAGAGCATATTTTGATTTAGAATTAGCGTTAGCAAGTTTATGCATTTTACTTAGAAAAATGTCTGAAAACTTGTTTATTCATATTGATGAGGACATACGTCGGGATATTAATAGTATTATTCATTCTAATAAATTTGAATATCATGATCATGATAGAATTTATGTATATTCACAAAAAGGTAAAGAACCTGTAGATTTAAATAATTTATTACGGTTTGCACGTTCTATCCTCTAATCGACAAATTCATTTGATTGCCCTTGCTATGATAATGGGGGTGATTAAAATGGACTTTAGAAAGAATGCGGGAATTGTATTAATTATTTTAGGAATGATTTTAACCATGGATCGAACTAAAGACTTTCAAGGAATAGTATCAACGATTGCATACTATATAAAAGGCTACTGGCCTTTGATTCTCTGTTTTATTGGAATGTACATTTTAAGTTCGCCAAAGAAAAAGAAAAAATGAGGCCTAGATAAATTCTAGACCTTTATTTTTTAACCTAATTTTTCTACTTTATAACCGGCTGCGCTTAACGATGTTATTAATCCTAAATCGCCAACAACATGACCTACACCAACGCCGATGAAAACGACTTTATTTTGATTTAAATATTCTATTATTTTAGCTTGCATAGTTTGGTTACGGTCAATTATTAATAATTGTTGATAATTTTGATATTCTTGTTGATATTCACTATCTGGTAGTTCTTGATAGCTGTATATTGTCGCTAATGTATCAAGATCATGATTATAATAACTGTCAAGGATCAATTTTGTACTTTTGATTAATTGTTGTCGATCTTTTAAGGATTCTAAAATTGCGTGAGGTGATTCTTTAGATAATTGTGAAAATAATTGCATCTGAAATTCAATTCCTTCCATTTCTTCAAAAGGAATCTTTTTACTTCTGGTGAGATTAAAAAGGTAAGCATCAATGGAAGTGCTATTATTGCCATCTACTTCGTCTAGAATATCAGAGGTTACTAAAGAACTTACTGCCATAGCATTAAATTCATTAACACGGTATTTTTTTAGTGTAGGATAGTTTTCTTTTAATTTAGGAATATAGTTAATCAAATCTAGTTCACCTAAACTGTTTTCTAAAAGATAATTTTGATATTTAGCAGTTTCATTTTGATCTAATGAACATTCTAAAACAATACTTTGACTATCCTTGATTGCTTTTTCGGTAGTTATATCAAGTTTATCAATTTGATCACGACCAGGATGACAGGTTCCTAATAGATAAAGATAGTGATTATTATTGTCACTAATTTTATAGAGATATGGACTGACATCAACAGTTTTAGTAGTTGCTCTTTTATCAATACTACAACCACACAGCATAAAAACGAGTAATAAACATAATAATTTTTTCATAGCATTTCCCCTTTATTATTTATATTATAATTATATAACTATATTATTTATATATCAATATATTATAGAAATATAAAACTATTTTAACTGAAGAGATTTTGTTAGTAAAAAGTTATTAAATTTAGATTATTTCAAGTATTTCTTGTTTGATTATTGTAGTTAAACAAGTTATAATGGTTCATGAAAATGGAGGAATTAGATAATGAAAAAAAGACCAATTGTATTATGTATTTTAGATGGATACGGATTAAGTGAAAGAATTGATGGAAATGCAGTTAAACTTGCAAATACACCAAATATAGATGATTTAGAAATGATTTATCCAACAACAAGAATTAAAGCTTCTGGAATGCCTGTCGGATTACCTGATGGACAAATGGGTAATAGTGAAGTTGGACATTTAAATATTGGAGCTGGAAGAACAGTTTACCAATCATTAACTTTAATCAATAAAGCTGTTGAAGATGGAACATTCTATAAGAATGCTGAATTCTTAAAAGCAATTAATAATGCCAAAGAAAATAATACTAAATTACATATTTGGGGATTATTATCAAATGGTGGAGTGCATTCTTCAAATGAACATATCTATGCCTTATTAAAATTAGCTAAACAAGAAGGTTTAGAAAAAGTATATGTACACGCATTTTTAGATGGTCGTGACGTTGCTCCTGATAGTGGTGCTGATTTTGTTAAAGAATTAGCAGATAAAATTGAAGAAATAGGTGTTGGTGAAATTGCAACTGTATCTGGTAGATATTACGCAATGGATCGTGATAAAAGGTTTGATCGTGTTGAATTAGCGTTTGATGCTATCGTTAATCATAAAGGTGAAAGCTTTGAATGTCCTGTTCAATATGTTAAAGATTCATATGCTAAAGAAACTTATGATGAATTTGTAATTCCTGGATATAATAAAAATGTTGATGGACAAGTAGCTGATGGTGATTCAGTTATCTTTGCAAACTTTAGACCTGACCGTGCGATTCAATTAGCAACAGTGATGACTAATGATGGATTCTATGACCATGCATTTAATAATGTGCCAAAAAATTTAACATTTGTTTGTATGATGAAATATGCAGATAGTGTTAATGGTGCGATTGCTTTTGCTTTACCAAGTTTAACTAATACACTTGGTGATTATTTATCTGCAAAAGGTATGAAACAATTAAGAATTGCAGAAACTGAAAAATATGCTCATGTTACTTTCTTCTTTGACGGTGGTGTTGATAAGGAAATTGAAGGTGCTACTCGAGTGTTAGTAAATTCACCAAAAGTAGCTACTTATGATTTACAACCAGAAATGTCAGCATATGAAGTAAAAGATAAATTAATTGAAGAATTAGATAAAGATATTCACGATGTTGTTATTGTTAACTTTGCAAACTGCGATATGGTTGGACATACAGGAATTATACCAGCAGCAATTAAAGCTGTGAGTGTTGTTGATGAATGTGTAGGTGAAGTATACAATAAAGTTCTTGAATTAGGTGGAACAATGTTAATTACTGCTGACCACGGTAATAGTGAAATGTTGTTAGATGAAGATAATAACCCATTTACAGCGCATACTACAAATGAAGTGCCTTTAATTGTAACAAATTCTCATTTAGAATTAAAAGAGGGTGGAAAATTAGGAGATTTAGCGCCTACGATTTTACAATTATTAGGACTTGAAATTCCAGCTGAAATGGATGGAGAATCTTTACTTAAATAATGAAAAAATTATTAAGTTTAATTGTATGTGTATTAATGATTAGTGGATGCCAAGACGCATCCATTAATCGTATAAAAAAAGACAATAGTTTATCAGGTCTTCATGAAATTACTTATGATGAATTAGAAAACAAATTATCTAGTGATGATACTTTTGTTTTATATATTGGTCGTCCTGATTGCGGAGATTGTAAAGAGTTTCATCCGATTTTAACATCGTATTTAGAGGAAAATAAGGGTACTTATTTATATTATTTAAATATTCAGGCATTTCGTGATGCTGCCATGCAAGAGGGGGCATCTGAAAAAGAAATTGATTTTTATAAAAATATTCGTGAGGAGTTAGATTTTAATTGGACACCAATTTTAAAATTAGTTAATAAAGGTGAAACAATTAGCGAGTATACTTATCTAAGTGAAGAGTATTATGAAATAAAAGATGATACAAAAAAAGCCCAGGCAAAAGAAAAATTTGTGGAAGACTTTAAGACCTGGATGGCAAATATATATGAGTAGGTGATTGCATGAAACAATGTCCACATTGTAAAAAAAATATTCCTGATAGTGCCAAAGTTTGTCCTCATTGTGGTACACGCTTAGAAAAAGGCTATCAACCCATGAAAAGAACAAATACATTTCCTAATTATTTATACGGTATTTTAGCTTTAGTATTGATTTTCTCACCGCTGATTTCATCAATGTTATTTGGTAATTTTTTAGGTGACGGAACTGCAAGTAATACTGTTACTACACCGGATAAAGCAATTACACTAGGTCCACTAGGTGAGGTTAATATTAATAAAGAGGTAACAGAATATCAGTTTGGGAGTTTAAAAGATTTTGATAAACTAGTAACTAATAGTGATAGTTATGTTAAGAAGATCAAGCAGTTAGAAAATGATTTAACTGCAATTACTGATAAGTATGGTAAAACAACGATTGATAAAGATTATGATTTTTATGTAACTGATCAAAATAATGTTTATACAAGTCTGAATTATGATTTAAAGATTGGTAAAAATGAAACAATGTCAATTAGTTTTTCATATGACTTATCAGGAACAACTAATGCTGTTAATATAGGTTATACTATTAACGGCTTTAAAGATTTTGAAGCTATGAAAATCAACGAGCAAAGTTATCCGATGTTAAAAGAAATTGTTAAATTGATTAACGGTGATGATATGTATGTAAGTTTTAATAAAGCTGGAGAGAAGTTTAATCAATTAGAAAATGATTTTAATGAACGAAATGAAAGTATTGGTAATTATGGAATAGGAATCACTCAATCAGAAGATGATACAAAAGTGTCAATGAGAATTCTTTCAAGCGAAGATGGTTATCGATTAAAAATCACATATAAAACTAAAGCTGATATGAATAAATTAGTGGGTAATAGTAAAGGAACTGAATAATCAGTTCCTTTTTTGCTGTGCTGCGCACGACATAAAACTAGGTGATGAAAGCCCGCTGTGGAGGTTTCGTGCTACCAACCACCAGCCAAAGACAAGGCTGCAACATAAACTGTTGTAGTATTATTTTTTGCAAAAGCTAAATATTAAATTTGGACTATGTTATAATCATTGATAAGGAAGTGGTGGGAAGATGAAAAAGAAATATTTAAAAATTGATAATATCTCTGCAGTTATCTGGGGAGCAGAGAGTTCAAAAGTTTTTCTTGCAGTTCATGGGAATAAATCTAATAAAGAAGATGTTGTTATAGAAATGCTAGCAAAGACAGCAGTAAATAGAGGATATCAAATAGTTAGTTTTGATTTGCCAAAACATGGGGATCGAGTATATGAAGATACTTTGTGTAATGCACAAAATTGTACAGAGGAATTATTAAAGATATATGACTATGTTAAAGGAAAATATGAAAAGATAAGTTTATGGGCCTGTAGCTTAGGAGCATTTTTTAGTTTATTAGCTTATCAATGTGTTAAATTTAATCAGTGTTTATTTTTATCACCAGTTGTTGATATGCAACGTTTAATTGAAAATATGATGATTTGGTTTGAAATAAATGAAGAAAAATTAAAAGAACAAAAAATGATTGAAACACCTATTGGGGAAACATTGTATTATGACTATTATTGCTATGTTAAAGAACATTCAGTCACCGAATGGAATAGTCAAACAATGATTTTGTATGGTGAAAATGACAATTTATGTGAATATGAATATATAAAGAAATTTGCCAGTCATTTTAATTGTGATTTAAAAATCATGGAAAATGGGGAACACTTTTTTCATCTAAAGAATCAACTAGAGTTTTATCAAAATTGGTTAGAAGAGAAAGTTAAATGAGGTGAAAAAATGAAAAAAATCGCAGTATTAACTTCTGGCGGTGATGCTCCTGGAATGAATGGAGCAATCAGAGCAATTGTCAGAGTAGGAATAAAACATGGATTTGAAGTTTATGGAATATATGAAGGCTATCGAGGATTAGTAGAGGGTAAAATAGCACGCTTAGGCTATCGAGATGTTTCTGAAATTCTTGCAAAAGGAGGTACTATTTTAGAATCATCACGTCTACCGGAGTTTACTTTAGATGAAGTTCAAGATAAAGCAATAAACAATTTAAAAGAACATGAAATAGATAGTCTTGTTGTAATAGGAGGTGATGGTAGTTACCGTGGGGCACAAGCGTTAGCAAAAAAAGGTATAAATTGTATTGGAATACCTGGAACTATTGATAATGATATCAATGGTACTGATGAAACGATTGGTTTTCATACTGCATTATGTAATATTATTGATGCAGTAAATAAATTACGTGATACTTCAAGTTCTCATCATCGTTGTTTTGTAGTTGAAGTAATGGGTAACAATGCAGATAATTTAGCTCTTTATGCAGCTATATCTTGTGGAAGTGAACTTGTTATCACCAATAAGACAGGCTATGATGAAGAGCATGTAATCAAAGAGTTGATTAAGAATGAAATTGTTTATAATAAACGCCATGCAATTGTAATTGCAAGTGAAAAAATTTTAGATGTTGAAAAGCTAGCACAACGAATCAGTGAAGAAACAGGATTTTCAGGTCGCTCGATTGTTTTAGGACATATTCAACGAGGCGGCTCACCGGTGCCGGAAGATCGGATATTAGCTGCAAGGATGGCAAATAAAGCGATAGAACTTCTTCAAGATAATCAAAGCGGTAAGTGTGTATGCCTGCAAGATGGAAAAATTGTGGCGAAAGATATTGAAACAGCGTTACAAGAAGTAAATAAAAGTAATCAAATGCTTTATCAGCTCTTTGATGATTTAGTCTAAACTGTTATAATATGGCTATATATTGGAGGATTTTATGAAAAAAATACTATTTTGTGATATGGACGGAACAATTATTGATTTAGATGGGTTATTATATCCCCCGGATAAAGAGAAAGTGGAAAAGCTTCACCAGGCTGGGCACTTGTTTGCTTTTAATACTGGGAGAAATTATGAAGAAGCATTACGCAGTACAAACAAATTAGATTTATATTATGACTATTTAGTTTTAAATAATGGAGCTCATATTGTTGATCGTAATGATCAAGAATTATTTAAACGAGTTATTTCAAAACAAGCTGGTATTGATATCATAGAACATTGTTTGAAATATGATGATATGTGGATATATTTTTATGATGGAAAAAAGACATTAGGGTATTTGAGAGGTCAAACATATATTTATGATGAGGTAGGACGTAGTATTGTAACGAATGAGCATGATTTTATAAAAGAGTATCCAAATGTTGAGGAGTTTGATATAATAGCGATAAATCAAGACAACCAGCAGATTGATGAAGTTTTAAAGATTCAAAAATATATAGATGAACATTATGCAGATGAAGCGCATGGTACATTAAATATGCATTATTTAGACATTACGCCAAGTGGATGTACGAAAGGAACTGGAATCAGCAATCTAGTTAGTTTACTTAATGAAGATGTTGTAAGTTATGCGATTGGGGACTCGTATAACGATATTAGTATGTTTGAGCACGCGGATCATGGTTACACTTTTAATCGAGCGGATGAACTGATTAAAAAGCATAGTGATAAACAAGTCGATTATTTATCGGAGTTGATTGATGAAATGCTTAAATAAGGGGGAATTATATGAGTTGGCAAGATAAATTGCGCGAGGTTGAACCATATGTAGCAGGGGAACAGCCTAAAATTGTGAATATGATCAAGTTAAATACAAATGAGAATCCTTATGGACCTAGTCCTAAAATTAAGGAAGTATTAACATCTTTGGATATTGATCGTTTAAGGTTATATCCAAACAGTGATGCTGTTGATTTACGTAAAGAATTAGCTAATTATTATGGACTTGAAGAAGAACAAGTATTTTTGGGGAATGGTTCTGATGAGGTACTTGCGTTGATTTTTTTAACGTTCTTTAATGGAAAGGAACCAATTTTATTCCCGGATATTACATATTCTTTTTATCCGGTATATTGTGAATTATATCAAATGGCATATAAACTGGTTAAATTAGACCGTGATTTCAAAATTAATCTTAATGATTTTATGCAGCCTAATAGTGGAATTATTTTTCCAAATCCTAATGCGCCAACTGGTTTGTTAGTTGATTTAGATTTTATAGAAACAATATTAAAAAATAACCCTGACAGTATTGTAGTCATTGATGAAGCGTATATTGATTTTGGTGGAACTAGTTGTATCTCTTTAATTGATAAATATGATAATCTAGTTGTAACACAAACATATTCTAAATCACGTTCTTTAGCTGGAATTAGACTAGGAATAGCTTTAGGAAGTAAAGAGGCAATCAGACATTTGTATGATGTTAAGAATTCATTTAATTCTTATCCAGTTGATTATGTCGCACAACAAATTTGTTTAGCGAGTATCCTTGACGATCAAGATACAAAAGCAAAGTGTGCTAAAGTAATTAAAACAAGAGAAATGACTAAAACAAGATTAAAAGAATTAGGTTTTATTGTACCTGACAGTTATGCAAATTTTGTTTTTGTAAAACATCCTGATGTTGAAGGCCAAGAATTATTTACAGCATTGCGGCAAGTAGGAATAATCGTTCGTCATTGGAATACTAAGCGAATTGATCAATACTTAAGAATTAGTATCGGGACAGATGAAGAAATGGAAAGAATGATAAATTTCTTAGAAGAATATTTAAATAAATAAAAATAGATGGCACGCCATCTATTTTTATTATAGCTTTTTATATGTTTGTTTTCCATTTCTAATGTAAACATAATTATCGTTTGTTGATAATTCTTCATGATATATATAGCCATCAAACGTTAGACGTTTTAAGCTATCAAGATCACTAATCTTATTTTTAACCATTAAATCAAGCATTTTTCCCCGAGCTTGTTTGACATACATTGAATTGCGTACCATTTTACCTGCTTTATCTTCAACAAAGTCAATGTTTATGATATGGGGATGTGATAGCATCTTAGTAAATTCTTTAGAGGCTAGGGAAATAATATAGTCTTCATTTTTAAAATAATTATCAATTTCATCTTGCCAAAATTGATATAAATTAAAATCAATCTTCATAATCATATCTAAACGATATGGGGTTATTGCACTATTGTATTTCAAGATGCCATAATATGCCGATAAAATATTTAAATACTGTTCTAAGTATACAAAATCGTCTGCATCATAGTCTTTCAAACTAAGCTGTTTAAAAACAGTACCTTGATAGCAGTATAGTGCAGGAACCGCAGTATATTCATTGTGGAAATAACTATAGACAGTATCCGCCATTTTAAAAGATATTTTCATTATGTCATGGAGTTGATCAAGATTAAATTTCATTAAATAATTATGTAGCTGTGTAGTCTTGTCTTTAAATAAGATATCTGTAGTTTCAATATTTACTTGTTTTGTTTTCATCACCTTTGCCGGTGCGATAATAATTTTCATTTTAATCACCAAGATTATTATATCGTATTTCAACAAAATATGATATACTTAACCGTGGTGATGAAAGAATGAATAATACAATTATAATTGATAAGATTTTGATTCATATGTTGGATTTGGAACATAGTAAAATTATTTACTCAGATACATTTATTAATTTAACTGAAGGAACAACTGAGTATTATGATAAAAAAATTGAAAAATGTTTAGAAAATTCTGGAATTAAAGAATTGGTAACCGGTAGTGAGCATCACTTATTACAAGCTGGTAAAAAAATGATTGAAAGTAATGAGGCGTTTAAAGAAGAATCGATTAAAATAACGCAAGATTTATTTGATTTATGTACAAAAATTGAAGAAATGCCAAATGCTAATTTAATGTTTGTAGAATTAAAAGTAGATGGTAAGAAATTTGTTTTAATTATTAAGTTAAACTATAAAACTATGCCAATGAGTTTAATTGAAGAAAATGATGGTATACGTAGTATTAGATTTATTAATCAACAAATTTTACCAAATAAAACAACAGCTGTTGAAGAAGCAATTATTATCAATGTTGAAGATAATATTTTGTCGATTATTGAAAAACGTTATATGATTGATGGGAAACCAGGATATTACTTGAATGAACAATATATTAAAGGTGAACCAAAATTAACAGATAAACAAAAAATGAGTATTGTTAATAAAGTTGTAAAGAAAGTTGACAGTGAATATAATGTTGTTGAAGGGGATCCCCTACCATTAGTAAAAAAAGAACTTGTTGATTTAGTAATGGATCATCGTCCGGTAAAACCGATGGAATTGGCTAAAAAAGTTATGGGAAACGACTATAATGCAACTGAAGAGGTTGAATTAATTATGCGCGATCTGGGAATTGAAGAAGATGATGAAATTGTCAACGTTCCAGTATCGCTAGATCGGATGTCACGTTGTAAATTAGTTTTAGATGATGATCGAATTATTGAATTAAATGTTGAGGATTATCTTGAAGGTGTAGATATCGTCAAGGAAATGGATGAGGGCGGTATGACGCGAATCATCTTAAAGAATATTAAAGATATTGTTGTGAAATAAAAATGGGTTACGGATAACCCATTTTTAAATAGTTACATATTTATTAATATATAGATAATAAACGATTGCCTGGATATTAGCTTGTGGGAAAACACGAGCTAATATTTTTTTGTAATAATCCATTTGCGGCTTATGTAAAGAAATCAGTATTTCTTTACTAGTGTTTTTATTCAAATTATCAGTCTTATAATCGATAATTGTTATTTGATTATCTTTAATACAGACAACATCAAAAATTCCATGAATAATTTGTCCGTTTTCAAGCATAGAAAATTCTTTTTCACGATAAAGATAGTCAGCATTAACCATTAACTGATAAACTGGGCTAGTAATAAAGTTTTCAAGATGTTGTTGATATTTATCAATTAATTGCCAGGCTTCATTGTCATAAAGGTTTGCTTGTTTGAGTTTATTTAAGTTATCTGATAAATCTAAATGAACGTCAATATCAAGATGTTCAAGCACACTATGAATAATTGTTCCACGTGTTCCAGCATCAACTGGGGAATCATCAAGCTCATAACTTATATCCTTAAAACTTCTATCGCCATCTTCAATTTTACGAGTTACAGCAATGGATTTTTCTAGGTTAGTTGGGTATGGATATTCAAAATTACTATATCGATGATAGCTGCTTAAGTCAAGAATAGTATCACTTTTATTTGAAACGATAATTTGTTCTTCAACATCATGATGACTAAGAATCTTGATAGAAAATTTACTATGTTTAGTATTTTCTTGAATTAAATGCTTATTTTGATGAATCAAAATAGTTTGAAAATTTTGTTTTATTTCATTAACAAGATCATCTGTTTGATCATGGTCTAGGAGTTCTTTTTTTAGACCTTGATTAATAATATTACTGTGACTCATTAAAGAAATTCCTAACCAATCTAAATAGCTATTTTGCTTACGTGCATTATGATAAAGAATTACTTTATCTTTACAACGTGGATTTATCATTGAATCTTCACTATTATTAATTACATATTTTTGCCATTTGATAAGATCTTGGGGTTCCTTAATTAAGCCAGTCATAATTAGTTTTTGTGAAGCTCTAGTCAATGCAACATAAAAAATTCGCATTTCTTCGTTGATTGCTTCACTAGTCTGTGCTGTTGCAATTACTTTTCGATATTTATTTTCGTATTCAACAATAACGTCTTGATAGGGTTCTAAATCACATTTTACTCGCGGTTTGATCGCAATTCCTAATTTTTTATCACTAATGATTCGTTCTCGGGCATCTTGCTGATTAAATTTATTTTGCATATTAGAAACAAAAACAATTGGAAACTCCAATCCTTTAGATTTATGGATAGTCATAAAAGAAACAACATTATCATCATTACTTGAAACCATTGCGGGAGAGAGATTGACTCCATTATTGATCATATCATCAAATTTAGTAGTTATTGTATTTAAAGAATCATCATGCATTTCATCTAACTTTTGAATCATTAATTCAATATTTGCAACTCGTTGAGGACCATTGACTAATGAAGCTAAGAAAGGTAAATAATTACTATCCTCAAGGAATTTCATCAAACTTTCTTTAATAGAATGACTATTAAAATAGTTTCGCATATCTTGATAATAATTTATAAATGTTTCTAAAGCTTCATAATTATCTAATTTTTTTTCAAGATAATTAATACAATTATCAAACATTGAGATAGTTTCATCAATTTTAATTTGCGCTAAAAAATTCTCACTAAAATGACTTATTACATAATTGCCCTTTAGTAAACTTGTAAAAGCGATGTCATCAAGGCGATTATTAAAAGCTTTTAAAACATTAACGAGATTAATTATTTCTGGAGCTTGTAAAAAACCTTGAGATAAAACAATATGACTAGGAATATTAAATTTATTAAATATCTTTTTAAAAGCTATAAAGCTGCGAGTACTACGCATTAAAACAACAATATCTTTATAATCTGCCAGTCTTTTTGTGCCGTTAAAATTATCCAATTCTAAGTGACCAATCATATCCTGAATTTTTTTAGCAACAATTTTTGCTTCTAATTCAGCATCATTGCTTATAGTACCAGTTTGATATGATAGGATGACTTCGCTAGTAAAGCGTGCTTCTTCATCAAGACGTTGTGATGCTTTGGCGGTGACTTCTGGCAAATCTTCTAATTCTTTTGCACCTTCTTTACGTAAAAAATCATAATTCAATTTGGCACTTTCATCTAAGTAATAATCAAGACCGCCAATATCCTTATCCATGATTTGATTAAAAATATAATTGACACTGTCAAGGACAATTTTATTTGATCGGTAATTAAATTTTAAGTCAATACGTTTAGTTTTAGGTAGTAGATTAAAAGTAAGATATTTCTCATTAAAAATTTCCGGGTCAGCCTCTCTAAAACGATAAATCGATTGTTTCATATCTCCAACCATAAAGCGATTGATCTTGGGTTCATGAAGATCTGCAATTTTATTAATTAGAGTTTCTTGAATCTGATTAGTATCTTGGTATTCATCGATCATGATCTCTTTTAATTGTTGGTATAGAAGTGTAACAATTCCGTATTTGGGTTCTAGTAATTCTAATGCATTAGCTTCAAGATCATTGAAATCTAAAAGATTATGAGCTAGCTTATAATCTTGGTAGGCCTGTTTAAACTGTTTTAAATAAGTAATTAATTTTTCTAAAGGCTCTAAAGAGGTTGATAAAGTTAATTTAAACTCATCAAAATCATCGTATACGATATCATTAAATTTATCGCGATAAAATTTGATGATATTATTTTTAAGACGATTATATTCTTTTTTATAAAGTTCATTATCCTCATTAAATAAACCTCTACTATCATAACTTTTCATCAAACTAGCTTTACTAGCGGTAATGATATTCGTCATGTTTTTACTTTCTATTGCCTTGATGACATCGAAGTAATATTTTAAATGACAATCATATGGGCTTGGTAAATCTGCTTTCTTAGGCTTATCACCAAAGGGATTTTGATAGTAAAAAGACAAATTATGGGAACTGGCATAACTAGCTAATTCATAAACCTTATTCAATCCCATAGTAGCTTGTTGATGTAATAGTTCGATAATTTTATTACTGATAGGCCAATTGTTTATAGCATCATCATCGTTGTTAATAATGTGATAATAAATATCTTTTTTGACTGCATCAATATAATTATCAAAGTCATAAATAGTATTGCTTAAATTTTCAAATTTGAAAATAGCGTTCTTAAAGCTGTTAAAATAGTATTCTGGAAAATAAGTACTGATAAAATCAATAAATGTTTGATCTTCTGCCCATGTTTCAATACAGTTATCGAGAATTTGGTGTTTGATGAGTGAAGGATCAGTGCAAATATCAAATTTACTATTAAGGTTGATCAAATATCCATATTGTTTCAAAAGAGTACTGCAAAAACCATGGAAATTAGTAATATAAGCTTTTGGTAATAATTGCTTTTGCTTTAATAAATGTTGTTCCAATGGCTTATTGATATCTTCTTGAAGACGTTCATCTAATGCAACTTGAAGACGTTGTTTCATTTCAAGAGCGGCTGCATTAGTAAAGGTTAAGACAAGCAGTTGATCGACATTATAACCATCATCTTCAATTAAAGCCATGATTCGATTAACAAGAATTTTAGTTTTCCCTGAACCAGCTGGAGCTGAAACAAGAATGGAACATCCGCGGGTTACGACAGCTTCATACTGACCATCATTTAAAGAATTAATTGGCATCGCTATTATCCTCCTCAAGCAAGTGTTCTAAATTATTACTGTCAACTAAAGTATATTCATTATAGAAGACATCGAAATTACATAGACTACGATAGTTACAGTAAGTACATGGATTAACTTTAGTGAAGACCGTAGCATCATCACTACCTTTAGGATTAATTCCAATATTTCCGTTTGCTAATTCATGATATAAATTTTCGATATGTTGACTAACATAATCAATTAAACGTTCAAAAGAGAAACTACTTAAAATATTTCCTTTGTAACAGTCATCCTTTTTAACAAATTTTGCTTTAATGATTGCTGAATCTTTATCAATATTGTTATCAACTTCTTCGACTACTTCACTATTAACATAACCATTCATTCGATATAATTTGAAAAAGTTTTCACTAAGTTCAGATTCATTGATTTTTAAAGAACTAGTAAGGATTCTTTTTTTAGTATTAAAGTATAACAAAGCACCTTTATCAAGTTTTTTTTGTTTTGTTAAAGTATCTAAATATAAGAGCATTTGAATATTAAAACCTTGAATTGCCAAAGAAAGGTCAAGGTCTTTGTTACTTGACTTATAATCAATAATCTTTAAATATTGATTATATTGATCTACTCGATCAACTATACCGCTAAATTTAAAATCAGGATAATTCCGATAGATATCAACTTCACTACCAACAATATAAAAATCAGATGCTTTCATTTGGTTGATAAGAACGATTACAGTATTAACTAGATCATGTTTGACCGTTTTAATAATATAGTTATTAGTACCGTAATTTAAGCGCTCAGTTAAACCATGTTTATTTAAATATTGCTCGACATGTTGGTTAATAACTGTTTCTAAATCATCGACTTCAGCTTTACTAGCAGTAATATTATCAGTAAAGAGGGCTTGCGTTTTTTCAAGTACGTAATGGACAATTGTACCAATTTCATTTATTTGAAAAAGCGGTTGTTTAAAAGGATATAATTTTAATCCATATTGATTAAAATATTTGTATGGACAACCATTGTAAGTTTCCAGTTTACTTGCTGAGAGATGATTCGAAAATAGTGGAACAGTTAATTTATCTGGTTGGTTATTAGTTTGTATATAGTGCTTAATCATTGTATTTAGTGATGATAATTCAATATCCTTACCACCATGTAGATATAAATTGGTTTTCAGGCTATAGTGATAATAGTCATTATTTATATCAATATTTGAAATTTTAAACATTTGTTTTAATTGGTTATACAAAGAAGATTTTAATAGCGGTTGACCATCAATTGTTCCATTACTAAAACATATTGCTGTAAATTCAGTTTGGCTGTTTAAGACTTTTAGAATATTATTTTGATCAACACTAATTTGATGATTTAAATCAGGTAATTGTAGAATTTGATAGTCTTGATCTAGTAATATTCCAGTATCTTTTTTTTGTTTTGGAACAACAGTTTCATTGACACCAACCAAATAGATTTTTTTGCATTCTAAGATACCGCTGTAACATTGTTGATAATTTAATAAATATAAATGATCATTACATGGTTTGATATCTTCTTTTAAAGACGGTTTTAATTGGTTTACTAAACTATAAAAGTCGGCAAGTGTAAAGGACTGGGGACTTGTTAAATTAGTAAAGAAGTTTATTAGCATTGTCTGATTTTGTGAAAAAAGCATTTCTTGATTAATAAAATTAATCATTACTGATGAATAATCATCTAGTGATTGCGCTTTTTCAAAGTTATATAGGGTGCTAAAGGGATCTTCAATATAACCTTTTTCAAGATAATTTTTCTTAATCAAATCAAGATAGTCAAAGTCATTATATCGACTTAAAACTTTAGTATCCAATAAATCTAAAAGATCATTATTATCATGATTTAAACAGTATCTAATCCATAATAAACAAGCATCCAATTCTTTGAATATTAAGCTTTTTTTAATATTATGGGGAATCTTAAAATTATTTAGAGTATCAACTAATAAGGTTAAATATTCTTGGTTGGGGTAATAGATAGCATAATCGTGATAGTGCGTGTGATTATCTACAATATCTTGATAAATATTTAATACTACACTTTCAATTTGAGCTTTTGGTGTAGTCTGAATAATTGTATGTAGTGGTGTATGATTTTCATACTTTGGTGATCGTAATGAAAATAAGTATTTATTGAGATGGCTCAAATAAGGATTATCATTTTCAAAGACGGTTTTTTGATCACCATGATATTTATTAAAAGGTTTATTCAAATCACGTGAATCGCTACTATTATTAACCAAAATTGTTACATCATTATAAAGTGATATTTTTTTTATTAGTTCAAAGCGACGTTGTTTGAAAATTTGTTCACTAATAAAAATATAATGATCTTCAACATTAGAATTATCAATTTGTTCAAATAATAGTTCTTCATATTTGTAACATGTATTATTAGGTAATGAAGTAGTTAGATGCTGGTAGAGTCCGATAATTGTTGCAATTTTTTGTTTCGCTAGGGGGGGCAGCTGCTCTAACTCTGAATTACTAAAACTTTCAAGAAAGAAAAGATCGAAAATATCAATCAATTCATAGATTAAATCCATTTTACTATTAGTATTGAATAAGTTATTAGAATTTTCAATAAGTTGTTTTGTTATTAGGATTTTATCTAATTTGGATAGTTCTTGATAAGAGTATAGTTGATAATGCTCTAATAATTTTTTGATCAAATCATTGTATGTAATGATTCTAATATTAAAAAGTGTATCAGTATATTTAAAAAAAGCTTCTTCAAAATATAATGGATCGTCAACAATAAAATAATAATTTATAAAAGGATTTTTCTGAGCTTGATTAATGTGATTGATAATTGTATTTTTTATTTTTAAACTATAGTCTAAACCATGTAATGTTTTCATTGGTAAACCTCCATATGGAATTATTTTATCATAGATAATAGCTCTAATGCGAATGAAAAAAGAAAGTGAAATCCGAAAATTTCACTATAAACTATTTTTTTGATAAATTATCTCAGCTTTACCATAGCTGGCGTAGTAGGCTTGGCTGTCATCAAATGTTGGAGCTGAGTTTTTTATACCAGTAATCTCATTGTTTATTAATTTTAGGCATAGTTGTTCAAGATCTTTCATTAAAACAAAATCTAACTTATTATATGCAGAAATTTTTGACTGAATTTCTTGTTGATTGTGTCCACCCCAAAAATGCCAAGTATCGTCTACTCCTTGTTTTTCAAGATAGTCAATAGTCTGCTGGAGAGCGGTATGATACGTTTTTAAATCAAGGCTATGGAATAATTGTAGCCAAACACCACAGCCGGAACCAATTGCATCACCAGAAATACACTTATTTTGACGGTCTAGAAAAATCATTGATCCCGGGGTGTGACCAGGAAGAGCAAGGACTTCTATTTCAAAGTTACCAAGCTCAATTTGCTGATGATTTTTTAAATCTTTGATTTGGTTGAAGTCAATCAAAGAAAGTTCCTTAATAATATGAGCATTATCATAATAAATATCACGGTCTCGATGAGATAAATAGATAGTTTCTTCTTTAAATTCTTTGATTGTGCCAATATGATCAAAGTGACCATGAGTACATACTATAATTAATTCTTTATTAGTAATATTTTTAATCGTCGGTAAAAGTGGTTCTTTAAATAGGCCTAAATCAATTAATAGAGCATGGGTATTTCCTATTATTAGATAACAAGAGTCACCATCCTCATCATTGATATAATAGCTGTGATTGTTAATTTTTATGGTATTATATAGTTTCATATTTAACCTCGAAGTTCTGGTGCAACATCATATATGTTTTCTAATGCTATTCTTAATTCTTTTTTCCAGTCAAACTGACCTTTTTTTATGCACCACATTAATTCATAACCTGTAAATGCATATGCTGAAGCTTGATATAGTATTTCAGGATCGTTTTGATTTCTAATTTGTTTGGTGGCTTGACCTTTTTTTATAATTGCAATAGCGATATTGGTCAAATGATCTCGAAAATCAAAACTACCACGGTCTTCTTTTAAATTCATAATAAACATTTGACTACTTAAGTCATAGCCGAGTTTTATTGATTCTTCCATTAATGTTTCAAAACAGATCAATAACTGTTGCCAATAATTTTCTGCCATGATTATATTAGCCGTATTAGCAACGATTGCTTCTGTAATGTCATCATAAAAATGTGCTAAAATATCGTCTTTAGATTTTATATAGGTATAAAAAGTTGGTTTTGTGATTTTACATTCTTTACAAATATCGTTGATTGTAACATTATTATATCCATGTTTGAAAAACAGTTGGTAAGCTGTTTCAATAATAATATCTTTTGTAATCTTTGTCATCGTATTCCTCATTTCTAATAATTAAGTATAAATCATCTAGTAAAAAAAGCAAGTAATGTAATCATAAATGTAACCCTTTACATTTATGATTATTATGTTATACTTTACTTGAGTAAAATAAATATTACCGAAGTAAAGGAGGAGAATTATGAATAAATTATTTGAAAAAAGTTATATCGGTAAAATGAAATTAAAAAATCGGATCGTGATGGGACCGATGGGAACAACTGGTGAAGCAGACGGGGCATATAATATCGATGCAATTAATTATTTTACTGAAAGGGCAAAGGGAGGTACCGGCTTAATTATAACTGGTGCAAATGTTGTATCCACTAAATATGAACCTCGGCCATGTACGGAACTTAGTAATTTTCATCATGTTGAGCGTTTGAATATGTTAGTAGAAAGATGTCATAACTATGGCGCTAAAGTTTGTGTTCAAGTATCACCAGGATTGGGAAGACAACAATTTACTGATCCATTTACACCACCATATTCAGCTAGTGATTGTGGGGCGTTTTGGTTTCCTGATTTGAAATGTAAGCCATTTACAAAAGAAGATATAAAATATATCGTTGAAAAGGTTGGATATGGTGCTTCTTTAGCAAAAATGGCAGGAGCAGATGCGGTGGAATTACATGCTTACGGCGGATATTTATTAGATCAATTTCATTCAAAACAATGGAATACACGTACTGATGAATATGGCGGTTCATTAGAAAATAGAATGCGTTTTACGCTTGAATGTATTGCCGCGATTAGAACAAATGTAGGACCGGATTTTCCAATTTTAGTTAAATTTACTCCGGTTCATAAAGTTGAGGGATTTAGACAAATTGATGAAGGAATTGCTATGGCTAAAATTCTTGAGGGTGCAGGGATTGAAGCATTACATGTTGATGTAGGATGTTATGAGGCTTGGTATAAAGCTATTTCAACTGTTTACAACGAAGAAGGACACCAATTAGATGTAGTTAAAGCAATTAAAGAAAATGTATCATTGCCAGTATTGGGGCAAGGAAAGTTATTTGATCCAAAAAAAGCACAAGAAGTAGTAGCACAAGGAGTTTTGGATTATGTTGTTTTAGGTCATCAAATGCTTGCTGATCCACATTGGGCTAATAAAGTAAAGCAGGGAAATACAATGGATATTGCACCATGCGTTGGCTGTAATGAATGTTTATTAGCAGGTTTTTCTGGAAAACATTATTATTGTGCTGTAAATCCACTTTGCTATGCGGAAAAAGAATTCGCACTGCCAAAAGTTGATGGAATTAAAAAATCAGTACTAGTTATTGGAGGCGGTCCAGGTGGAATGTACGCTGCTATCACAGCAAGAAAACGTGGATATGAAGTCGACTTATATGAAAAGGAAGAACGATTAGGGGGTACACTTTGGGCGGCAGGAATGCCTACCTTTAAGCATGATGTCTTGAAATTGATTACTTATCTTGAAAGACAATGCTTGAAAACTGGTGTGAATGTTTATTTAAATACAGAGTTTACGCTCAAAGACGCTAAAAAAGATTACGATAAAGTTATTCTATCAGCAGGGTCATCACCAATGATGCCACCAATTCCGGGAATTGAAAAAGCAGGTTTTGTAAGTGAATTTTTGACTGACCGTAAAGAAGCAGGAAAACAAATAGTAATTATTGGTGGGGGTCTAGCAGGATGTGAGGCAGCATGTTATCTTAAAGAAAATGCGGAAACGGTAACTATTATTGAAATGCAGGAAGATATTTTATTTGGTTGTGACCACTGTTTAAATAATGATCAGGCGTTGAGACAAATGCTTCAAGATAATAATATTAATAAAATTACAAAAGCAACTGTTACTAAAATTGAAGATAATCGAGTTACATATCTCCAAGATAATCAGGAGTATACAATCGTGTGTGATACAATTATCAATGCAGCTGGATTTAAACCAAATGATCAATTAGAAGATGCTTTAGAGGAAATTTATGATGATGTTACAGTGATTGGTGATGCAAAAGCACCAAGAAAAATTTTAACAGCAATTCATGAAGGATATCATGCAATTCGAGTTATGGAGTAGAGTTCATTGAACTCTACTTTATTTTTATTGTATAATAATGTAATGGAGGAACTATTATGAGTAAAAAAATATTCTTTTTTGATATTGATGGGACTTTAGCAGTAAAAAATATTATTCCTGAAGATACAAAAGAAGCTTTAAGAAAGTTACAAAATCTAGGGCATTACGTTTTTATTTGTACCGGTAGACCATATATTTACGCAAAATATCATTTTGAAAAATATGTTGATGGTTTTATTTGTGCAAATGGTCGATATATCGTGTATAAAGAAGAGGTATTATTGGATGAACCATTGACTAGGAAACAGGTTAGTTATTTTGTGGATAGTTTTGATAAATTAGAATGTGGATATAATTTTAATGGCGTTAATCTTGGCTATGCTCATGGAATTGATTTTAATAAGTTAGCTGATATGCAAACAGATTACGAACATCCATATTTTATTGAAGATTTTAAAACAGAGGAGATCGATGCCCACATGTTTGATGTTCATTTTAATGATCAAGAACATTACCAAAAGATTGTTTCCTATTTACAAGATACAGTAGTTTTAAATGAGCACTTTGGTCATAATTCTGCTGATGCAACAATTATTGGTTATGATAAAGGAATTGGAATTAAAAAACTATTGACGATTTTAAAAATAGAACGTGATAATAGCTATGCTTTTGGTGATGGTTTTAATGATGTGTGTATGTTCAAAGTAGTTGGGCATCCAATTGCAATGGGAAATGGTGTTGATGTGGCAAAAGAAGCTAGTGAATATATTACAAGTGATATTTATGATGGAGGAATTTATAAAGCTCTGCTTCATTATGGAATAATTGAATAAAAAAGAAACCCGATTAACCGGGTTTCTTCTGGTTATTAAGCTTTAACAGTTACGTTTTGAGCTTGTGGTCCACGATCAGATTCGTTGATATCGAATTCAACAACTTGACCTTCTTCTAAAGTTTTGAATCCTTCAGCGTTGATTGCTGAGAAATGAACGAAGATATCTTTTCCATCTTCATCATTTGTAATAAATCCAAACCCTTTTTCTTGATTAAACCATTTTACTTTACCTGTACTCATTAATGGTACCTCCTTGAAAGATGTGCAAAAAGGAAATACTCTATGTAACTCTAAATCACAAATATCGGATTGCGGCGGTACATAAAGGTAATACAATCTTCTAATACTTGTGATACTTTGAAAATTATATTGCTACTTTTGCTCTTATATTTTAACATAATCAAAAAAAGAAATCAAATCCTTTATGTAAACGCTTTAATAAATTTTATTAACTTCAAATTAAGATAGCTAATAATTTGTTAACATTGGCTATAAAAAGTGTTAAAATATCCTTAATAAAAATAAGGAGGAAAAATATATGCCATTTATTTCATTTACAACAAATCATAAATTAACACTTAGGCAAGAAAATGAAATTGCTAAAAGAACTGGGGAGCTGATTACAATCTTACCTGGTAAAAAAGAAGAAAATTTAATGTTACATTTAGAAGATAATCAAATTATGTATTTCCGCGGTGATGACATTCCTTGCATGATGATTGCGGTTAAATTATATAATACAATTGATTTTGATGCTAAAAAGAAATTTACTGAAGAGTTAGTAAAAATGATCAAAGAAACAACAAATATTGAAATTAATGATGTTTATGTTTCGTTTGATGAATATCCAAATTGGGGTAAACAAGGAACACTGTTCTAGTAATGGGAAAAAAGACGAAAATTGCATTAACTGGTAGTTTAACTATGTTGGCAGCTGGAATTGGTAGTTTATTTTATGCTGGTAATTATTTATATAATTTGGCATTAAATAAACAGGCTAATAAAGATGCGATATTTACTAATCCCTCAACAAATAATCAAATACCCGATAAAGATAGAACCGATATAAATAAGAAGGGAGATAGTAGCAATTTTTTTGATACTATTCATTATCAGGATGTATTCTTAGACAGTGATGATGGATTAAAACTGCATGCTTATCAATTTTTGAATTACGGGCATGATTATGTGATTATTGTCCATGGATATACATCTGAAGGTAAATTGATGCATGCGAGTGCTAAACATTTTTATGAGCAAGGTTACAATCTTTTGCTTCCTGATCTTCGAGGTCATGGGCAGAGTGAAGGTGACTATATTGCAATGGGCTGGCTCGATCGTTTAGACATAATTAACTGGATCAAATATTTAATTGATAATGATTCAAAAGTTAAAATTATCCTGTATGGAGTATCTATGGGAGCGGCTACAGTAATGAATGTAACAGGGGAAAAATTGCCTGTCAATGTTATTGCTGCTATTGAAGATTGTGGATTCACTAGTACATGGGAGATGTTTTCCTATCAGCTAAAAGAAATGTATAATTTGCCAAGTCGACCATTTTTAGATATTGCAAATATTGTGACTCAGATTCGAGCCGGTTATTCATTTGGCAAAGCTGAAGCAATCGAACAAGTGAAAAAATCAACTACGCCAACATTATTTATTCATGGCGATAAGGATCGTTTTGTCCCTTTTAAAATGCTCAATCAATTATATCAAAGTGCTAATTGTCCTAAGGAAAAATTGGTAATCAAGGGTGCCGGACATGCTCAATGTGAAAAAATTGGTGGTCAAGTTTATTGGAGTAAAATTGATAGTTTTATTAGAAAATATCAAGACTAATTAATAAATTAGTCTTTTTTATTGTCATAAATTTGTCATAAACATATACTTTTTTGCTGGATAGTGAAATTAATTTTATGTATACAATTTTATACACCAAATAATTGGTTTTTATTATATTTACTAATTTTACATATTTTGGAAGATAAAGTAAAATATAGAGTATGGAGGGTTGAGGAATGGGAGATATTAGTAATGGAACTCGCATATTGCTAACGCAATATTTATTAAAAAGATTAACAGACGAAGATCATGCTTTATCACGTGATGAACTAATTAAAAGAATTGGTGGGTTAGGAACGACGATTTCTAGCAATACGATTAAAGCAGATATTGAATCAATAAAATCTTATAATAATTTGATAAAAGATTGTCAAGATGAGTTGCTTACCCCTTTTATATGCAATGAAAGTGGTAGTATTAATTATGCAACAAAACAAAAAAAAGGTGCGTACGTTGAAAAGACATATTATACTGATGCTCAATTAATTTTATTGACAAGGTTATTAGGTCGAGGATTACATTTAGAAAGTCAAAATGATTCAAAATTATTAGAAAAAGTATTATCAGATAGTTCTTTGTATAAAATAAATCATTATCATTTGTTAGATAATATCAATTCAACTTATGAAGATAATTGTATTACAGTGTATTTAGAGCAAATTATTAAGGCTATAAATACATTTGCTTGTGTATCATTTAAAGAATTGGAATATAGTGTTGTTGAAAACAAAGTTATAGATAGGCCTAGTCATAAAACAATTTTATTATATCCAACTAATATTGATATAAAAAATGATCAAGTATATTTAGTTGGTTACCTAATAAATAGTAGTGAAGATTTTGAATTGGCATATTATCGAATTGATCGCATTGATCAATTGAAAATAACTCGTACCCCTAAATATATCCAAGCAAAGACTGAGTGTTTTAAGGAGCGAATCTGGTTATCTAATGATCCGCTTGATATTGGAAAAGATAATTTGATCAACATTGAATTACGTGTGTATTTAGGAAATGAGAATATTTTTGAAGCTTTGTATCAACGATTTAAGGGATGTACATTCACAGTTGAACAATTCCGTCGATTTGTAAATGTTTCAATTGAACGGGTTCCTGATGATAAAAAGTTAGTCAGTGGCTTTTTACAATTAGCTAATCATGTTGAGGTTTTTAAACCGTTGGAATTAAGAGATAAGATAAAAGAAGAAATTAATCAAATGTATTTGATGTATCGCAGTTAAAAGGAATTCGTAGAATTTCTTTTTTATTTTAAAAAAGTTGATTATTTTTAGAGTCTCTTTACATTTTTTGAAAAAATATGCAAATTAATTTTGATATTTATTTAAGTTGATAGTTCTATTAATTTTTGTGTTTACAAATGATAACTATATCTATTTTTATTAGTAACGATATTCACAATTCCCAAACCCTAATATTAAAATGAACAGTGGGTTGAAAACTAACAAGCCAAGTCCGAACATTATGCCTTTTCCAAATGCAAAAGAAAGTTTAAAACTAATAACAATGTGATAAAAGATAATAAAGTACATATTAATAAGGGGAATTAAAAGAAATAGAAGCCAAAGTGGTGAAAGTTTTACAATTCGACATAATGCAATATCACTATAAATTGGAATAAAAGCACTGATTCCCCAACGTCTAGCTTTAGTGAATAAACGCCATCGTGCAATTATATTTAAGAGGATGAAAATAAATATAAAAATAGTTGTAGTGCTGCTAGTGGAATAGCTATACTCAAAGTAGTTCATTGAAACCTCCTTTTTAGAATTAATTTGAATTAATAACTTGTTGAAAACTACATAATCAATATATTAACAAGAAAGTACCTTCCTTACAATAAGGAAGTGATCTTTATTTTATATAGTTATAATTTCTGATGATTTGCGGTTATGCAAGAATATTAGTTTCATTTTCTGTAACTAAGTTTCGTTTGTAAACGTATACAGAAAGTGGTTGGTTTGTTATTCTTGGTTTAGGAGGAAGAAATATGAGACAAGTAAAAAGATGGATTTTACAGATAGGAATTTGTTTTACACTATTGTTATCTTTGGGTGTATTCTCAATGAGTAATGTACATGCTGTTAATGAGGGAATAACTATTACTGATAACACAACCGGCCTTAGTGAGGCAAAGTACCAAGTAACCTTTGTTGTTGACAGTACAAAATTAGGGGAAAATGTTGAAAATATCCAATTACAAGGAGGCTTCCAATTTATTAAGAGTTCTGAAGCTCCCTGGCATCAAGAAAACGGGGCAAGCAATGATGGAATAAGGTGGTATTCGGCTTATGAATATGAGCAGGGAATGTATCCTACTGGAGGATGCGGAAATACTGAACGAACTGAGTTTAATTATAATGAAAACTATATTCTCTATGATATGGTAAAAGATGAAAATTTATATTCTGTCACCTTACCATTACCAGCAACAGAATATTTTTATGGATATTTTGTAACTTATAGTGATGGATCTGCAGTAGTTGTGCAGGATCCTGTTAATCCTTCAAAAAAGAATGAAATTAATAATCATGATGCTACTTGGTCCTATTTTTATGTTGGAAATAGTTCAGATGCATTAGCGGGTCAATCTTATATTTATCCAAGAAATAATAATATGGGTTCTTATCAATACGATACATACATCGCTTATGATGGAACTGAAAATTGTCTTGGGATTTATTTACCGAATGGTTATAGTTTAGGGAATAACTATAAAACGATTTATTTAGCACATGGTAATGGGGGCAACGAAACTGAATGGTGTCAATTAGGATCAGCAGGTAATATTGTTGATAATCTAATTGCTGAAGGAGAACTAGCTGATAGTATAATCGTGACATTAAATAATTCGCATTTTAGCGGGACAGGATTTGATATTAAATCGAATGTCATATTGGCTCAAGATGTTGTTAATAATGTAATTCCTTTTATTGAAAAGAATTATAAGGTTTCAACTGATCCTAAGGATCGAGCTTATGCTGGATTGTCAGCTGGTGGTGTTGCGGCAAGTACAGTAATGGAAATTGCACCTGATAGTTTTGGATATTTTGGTATTATTTCAGCAGCTGTTCAAATTGATGATGAAGTATTTACAGACGAACTTATTTCAAAATTACAGACAAAGAAAATCTATCTTTCGGCAGGAACAGTTGATTTTGGGTTGATTAATTCTTTTTTTAAGGCCTCTATCTTAGATTTTATGTTACCTAAATTAGATGCTGAAAATATTGATTATACTTTTGAAATACAAAATGGGGGACATGACTGGAATACGTGGCGCGGAGCTTTTACAACATTTGCTAAAGATATCCTATGGAATCAAGAAAATATTGAATATTGTATAACAGATGGAGCTAATAAAAATATTAAACAGGGAGAAGAACTTAAAATAAAGACTGACATACCATCGTCATTATTCAAAATGCTCATAATTGATGATCAAGAAATTGATAGATCAAAGTATACTGTTTCTGGTGATTTAATAACCATTATTTTACCAAAAGAACTTATTTCAACATTAACAATTGGAGAACATATATTAGTAATAATCGCCAATGAGGGACAAGCAGCTACAATGTTTAATATTACTGCTGATACTAATGTTCTAGATATAGTAGAGAATGATCAGATAACTAAACAATCATCACATACTGCTGTGCTGGCACCTAAGACGGATGATCCTTCGCTGTTTGGAGTTTATTGTCTATTTATTTTGTTAAGTGGGGGAGCAATAGTTGTAATAAAGAAAAAGTATTTTAATTGATATGAGTCTAATATTTTGAAGACTCATATTCTTTTATATTATCAAGATGTTATAATATAGGGAAAGGAGCTGATAAAAATGGATGAGGAAATACTAGAAAGTTTCTTAACCTTTATTCAAAGATGTAACTGCGAAGCTGTTAATAGTAATGATTATAATATTATTCAAAATGTATTTAAGTATATTGGAAAAAAACATTCCCTTCTATTAATGAATTAGCTCGAGAGGCGAATGTATCTAAGGCAAGTATTTCAAGATTTATAAAAAAATATAGTTTTGAAAATTATCAGCAATTTAGAACCCTATTATCAACTCAAACAACACTCTTAGATTATAATTTGAAAGTATTTTTATCACAGAATATTCTTTTTAAAAGTAATGAAGAAATCAGTGAATATCTTTTTCAACAGTGTCTTGACAATCTTGTACACCAAAAGAGAATCTTGATTTAGCAACGCTTTTAAAAATTGTTCAGTTATTTAAGGAAAGCGAGGATATTACTTTTTTAGGTGATGAGCATGATCTTGATGAATTCCTTTTGTTGCAAATCAAATTATTGACTTCGGGGAAGTGCGCATATCTGTTTAAAGTCAGTGAAACGAAGACGGTTAGGAGCTATTTTTTTAATGAAAATTCAGTTGTTGTTATCATTAATGTATGTGACGGTTTTTTTCACTACCATGATGCGTTAGAAAATGCAAAAGAAGTTGGGGCTAAGGTTATTTATATAAGCCAGGATTATAATAAAGAGGTTGCTGACAAGGTAGATATTTTTTATCGTTACGGAGTAGAGTGGTCAATAAATACTGGCTATGTATCACTGTATTATATTGGTGAGTTACTGGAAAAATTATGTATTCGTAATTTTTAGACAAATAATTTATAATGATGTAAGCAGCCTCAAAAAATATAACCCTAATACTAAGTTATAATGATAGGGTGTGCTTATCTAACCTTATTTAGTATTATTTTTAAGATTTGTGATTATTAGATATATAATCAATTATAATTACATTGAATAGATTTATTTTGGTTATCTAGGTATGGCTATAGAAGACCTAATCATTATTTAGGTTGAAAATAATTTAATATCAGTATTTAATTTTTAATAGAATTTTTGGTTGTTTTAAATCAAATCCTTTATTTTGAAAGCGTTGACAAATTTTGCGAGGAATGATAATATAAATATGTAATTTATGGATAGTTATTGCACATATGAGGCAACACTAAACCTGTTTACAGATATTTTTCTGTGGCAGGTTTTTTATATTTATACAGGGGTGAATGAATATGATTATAAAGAAAATTTTAAATAATAATGTTGTTATTACAACTAACTATCAAATGGAGGAAATTATTGTTATGGGGAAAGGCTTGGCTTATGGAAAACAAGCCGGTGATAATATTGATATGAATAAGATCAATAAAACTTTTGAAGTAAGTTTAAAACCAAGTCAAAGAAAAATGATTAATATGTTAAAGGATATTCCTCTCGAATATATGGAGATATCTGATTGTGTTATCAAAGAAGCAAAAGTAGACTTAGAAGTCGATGATTCTCTTTATATCAGTTTAACAGATCATATTCATACAAGCATAGAGCGGTATAAAGAAGGCGTTTATTTAAAAAATCATATGTTATTTGAAATTAAGAATTTCTATCCTAAAGAATTTGAGTTAGGTTTATTAACTTTAAAACTTATTAAAGAAAAATATGGAATAAACATGGAAGAGGATGAAGCGGCATTTTTAGCATTACATATAGTGAGTAGTGAGGTTGGTAGAAATATCAGTGATATTTATGAAATGACAAATTTCATATTAGAGATTATTGGTATTGTAAAAGATTATTTTAAATTAGAGTTGGATGAAGATTCTTTATCTTATCATAGATTTGTAACACATTTAAAATTTTTTGGATTACGTGTTTTTAATAAAATAAAGCAAGTGGAAGATATAACCTTAAATAATGACTTGCTTGAAATTATGAAGGAAAAATATGTTGAGTCATATCTTTGTACTTCAAAAATACAATCGCATATTGAAAAGACTTATCATTATGAATTAAATGATGAGGAAGTTTTATATCTTACGATTCATGTTGCAAAAATTATTTCTAAAAAATAATTTGCAAATAGATATTTGTTGGATGGTAACATTAAGTTGGCCAAACCTTCACATTTTGAAGTTTTCAAAAGAATGGAGGAAAAGAGAATGAAATATGAAAAACTTTCAAAAAACATTATTGAAGCTGTAGGAGGAAGTAATAATATTGTAACTTTGCAGCATTGTATGACGCGTTTGAGATTTACTTTAAAGGATGAATCAAAAGCAAATGATCAAAAAATTGAAGCAATTGATGGAGTTTTGTCATTAATCAAGAAAGGCGGTCAATATCAGGTTGTTATTGGTACACATGTTCATGATGTGTATCTTGATGTATGCCAGATTGCAAATATTAAAGAAGATGAAAATTTTGGAAACAAAAAAGAAAAAAAAGGAATTTTTAATTCTATTTTTTCTGCAATTATTGGCTGCGTCGGTCCAATTATTCCTATTTTAGTAGGAACAGGGCTGGGGAAATGTATTTTATTATTTGTATCAATGATGGGATGGGCAAATGCCGAAACATCAATGACTTATTATGTATTTAATTTTGTATTTGATGCTGGCTTTACTTTCTTGCCGGTATTTACCGCAATGGCAGCTGCAAAGCATTTTAAATGTAATATGTATATGGCAGCTTTACTTGGCTGTGCGCTGGTTCATCCACAATGGAGTGGTATTGTTTCAGCGACTGATCCAAAATTTATTGGAGATATGTTTGGTTTCTTACCTTTATATGGAATGCCGTATACATCAACTTTAATTCCAGCTATTTTAATTGTTTTTGTTATGAGCAAAGTAGAATTTGGATTGAATAAAGTATTGCCAGAATTGATTAGAGGGATGTTAACACCGTTATTTACATTGCTGATTATGACACCGTTAGCATTTGTTGTATTAGCGCCAGCTATGGGGATTATTTCAATTTATTTGGGTAATGCATTGTTATGGTGCTATGATACATTTGGAATGTTTGCTATTGCAATTATGTGTATTATTTATCCATGGATGGTTGCAACGGGTATGCATGCTACTCTAGCAATTGCAGGAATTCAGATTTTATCACAATCAGGATATGACCCATTTTCAAGAACTTTAACTTTAACAGCGAACATGGCGCAAGGTGCTGCTGCTTTTGCTTGTGCGGTTAAAACAAAAAATAGAGATTTTAGGAATACCTGCTTATCTGCCGGATTTACTGCTTTCTTTGCAGGAATTACAGAGCCATGTATCTATGGTGTGTCAATTCGTTTGAAAAAGCCTATGTATGCAGTTATGATTGGAAGTTTTACTGGAGGATTATATGCTGGTTTTTGTGGATTAAAAGCATTTGCTTTCATGACTCCTAGCATTATTAATTTACCAATGTGGGTAGGGGGGAACAACCCTAATAATCTTATGAATGCTATTATTACTATGATTATTTCAGCTGTTGTAACGTTTATTGCAACTTTAGTTATTGGTTTTGATGATCCGAAAGAAAGTGAAGTAAAACACGATGATAATAAATTAAATCAAGTGAATTGTCCTGTTAAAGGGAAGATTGTTCCATTAAACGAAGTTAACGATGAAATGTTTTCAAAAGAAGTTTTAGGGAAGGGTGTTGCTATTATTCCTGTAGAAGGAAAAATCTATGCTCCTGCTAATGGGATTATAAGTGCAACTTTTGAAACAAAACATGCAATTGGCTTAACAACTGAAAATGGCTCTGAAATTCTAATTCATGTTGGAATTGATACCGTTAAATTAGAAGGAAAACCATTTATTCAATATGTTGAAAAAGGTGAGTATGTAAAAGCGGGGTCATTGTTATTAGAATTTGACTTAAAAATGATTAAAGAAGCGGGCTTAGACTATACAACTATGGTTGTTGTAACAAACTCTAATGATTATTTAGAAGTTATTCCAACAAAATTGAAAAAAGTAACAAAAACTGATCCAGTTTTAACTATTATTTAAGGATGTGATAATATGGTGTATGCAGATTTACATGTTCACACTGCTTATAGTGATGGTATTCATTCTATTGAAGAAACGATCAAATTAGCTAAGGAAAAAGGAATTAAAGTGATTGCAATTACTGATCATGATACTGTTTTTCATTTCAAAGAAGTGCAAAAGGTATGCCGGCAAAATGGTTTAGAAACAATTCGTGGGGTTGAAATGAGCTGTTATGACTACGATGTACACAAAAAGGTGCATGTTGTTGGTTTGGGGTTAAATAACCATCCGTATCATGTTGAAAAACTATGTCAAAAGACTTTACAATGTAGGGATGAGTATCATCATGAACTTATTAAAATATTAAATCAAAAGGGCTTAAATATTACTTACGAAGACGCTAAAGAATACGCTCCGTATAATATTGTCTTCAAAATGCATTTATTCTTGGCGATTGTTCATAAGTATCCTGAGTATAATGATATTAATAAGTATCGAGAATTGTTTATGAGCGAGACTTCGCTAGATGTAGACTCTAAAATGGGATATATCGATATTAAAGAGGGGATAAAGGCAATTCGTGAGGATGGAGGAATTGCTATTATTGCCCATCCTTGTGAATATAAAAATTATGATGAAATTGAAAAATATGTCAGCTATGGCTTACAGGGAATTGAAATATCACATCCTAGTATGGAATCTGAAGATTATCCTTTAACACAGGAACTTGCAAATAGATTTCATCTTATAAGAAGTGGTGGCAGTGATTTCCATAATATCCATTTAACTGCAATTGGTGATTTTGGATTAACTAAAGAGCAATTTGATGAATTGAAAGAGGAAATGGGTAGATAAGATGCGAATAGTTAATATTAAAAATTTTAGAGATATTAAGGGATATAGCTCTCAAGATGGTTTTGTAATAAAACCCTACATGATTTTTAGGGGTGGTGCTTTAGATAAATTAACTATAAAAGAACAAAATCATTTTGTTGATCATTTAAAAATAAAATATATTCTTGATTTTAGAGATGAAGCTGAAGCAAGCTTAGCACCGGATAAGCAGCATGAAAATATTTTATATGAACGTATCAGTGCTCTTAAAATGCAATCGCATGATCAATATGGTTTTGATTTTGGTACTATGCTGCAAGGAGAGATGACTAAAGAAAAATACAACTATCTAATGTCTTATATCAAAGCAGGATATAAAGAGATGGCTTTTAATAATCCTGCGTATCATCGCTTGTTCGAATTGTTATTAAGAAATGATGGCTATGTTTATTTTCACTGTACTGCTGGAAAAGATAGGACTGGAGTTGCCGGCTTTTTGATTATGATTGCTCTAGGAATGAGTGAAGAAGATGCAATCCAAGAATACTTGTTATCCAATATTTATTTAAAAGAAAGTAATGATGAATTATGTCAGCAGCTACAAATTCCTGAGAAATTAAGGGAGGAATGTAGACCCTTATTATATGTTCAAAGAGAATTGATTGAAGTGAATAGGTGGTGGGAATTTTGCCATTTGATATTAAATTCTATATAGTAAATCATGGAATATGGGTTATAAGAATTATGATTGCTGCATTTTGCGGCTGTTTGATTGGCTATGAACGAAGTAGTCGAAATAAGGGGGCGGGAGTGCGTACACATGCTATCCTTGCTTTGGGGTCTGCTTTAATAATGTTAGTATCAAAATATGGTTTTATAGACATAAATGAAATAGATGGTTCTCGTATAGCTGCCCAAATCGTAAGCGGTGTTGGTTTTTTGGGCGCAGGCGTTATTTTTGTAAAGAATGGTAATGTTTCAGGTTTAACAACTGCTGCTGGAATGTGGGCAACATCTGGAGTAGGAATGTGTATTGGTGCAGGATTATATGATATCGGAATTATAACAACAATTATTTTGATAGGATTACAGATATTGTTTCATAGGGGGTTCTTTTTAAAGGTCACACAAAATAATCAAAACATACAAATGGAAATCTATTATGAAGATTATGCATTGAAAGATATTCGTGAAGTTTTTGATAAATATGGTATTGATATACATTCTATGAAAGTTGAGAATCTAAAAAATAAATCTATGTTTTTAGAAATGGAGACTTATGTGAATAAAGGGTTTCAAAAAGAATCACTAGTAGAAGAAATGATGAATAAAACATATTTTAAAATGTTGAACTATTATTAGAAGAGAGAAAATCTCTTCTTTTTTATATATGTTAATTGAGATAAAAATAATTAATGAAAACTATTTTTTGATTTCTGAATATATGCATGAATCGGCTTAAACTGGTGAAAATTATATTTAATGATTTAAAGATTGAAATGTTCTTTATTTTGAATCATCAAGATTTTTTAATACCTATCTAGATAGTACTGGCAAAAAATAGTTTCCATTTAAGGAAACTATTTTGATTAAAAAAATTGTATTATCTATAATTTAGGTAAAGAGAGGGGAGGATATAAGGCGATTTATAATAGAACTGATCAGGTAATTTTAAATCAAATAGTGCACTCCATTTTATACAATATTTGTATGACTCTTTTTAAATGAATGACTTGGTGAAAAGGAGGAAGTAAGTATGCAAGCTTTAAATAGTTTTTTTGAAAGATATTTTATGCCCTTTGCAACAAAGCTTAATAGTATTAAAGGGCTTATTGCTATTCGGGATGCTTTTGTTCAAATATTCCCTCTTACATTTGTAGGATCAATTGTTGTTTGTATTAATGTTGTTTTATTAAGTTCATCAGGATTTATTGGTCAATTTCTTGTTAAAATAATTCCTGATTTAGATGATTTTCAAGCAGTTTTATCTCCTGTAAGTAACGGAACAATTAATCTCATGGCTGTTTTTATTGTTTTCTTAATTGCAAGAAATATGGCAAAACAGTATGAAGTAGATGGATTAAAAGCTGGATTAACTGCTTTAGCTTCATTCTTTGTATTATATCCACCTAAGGTTGATGGAATGTTAACGGAATCTTATCTAGGGGCAAATGGAATTTTTGTTGCTATAATTACAGGGTTACTAGTTGGATATGGTTTTAGTAAGTTAACAAAGATCGATAAACTTCAAATTAAGATGCCGGATCAGGTTCCACCTGAAGTATCAAAATCATTTATGATTGCTATTCCTACCGCAATCATCATTATTTTAACCTCTGTTATTGCTTATTGTATTTCGCTGATAGAGCCTCAAGGATTAAATGCTTTAGTTTATGCGATTTTACAAGCCCCTATTCAGTCTTTAGGAGCTACACCGTTTACACCTATGATTCTTATTTTTATGGCAATGATCTTATGGTCAGTAGGAATTCATGGAACCTTTACTGTTTCTCCGATTTATATTACTTTATATGCTTCTATGAATATTGCTAATATTTCTTATGCAGCACAGGCAGGAACAACTGCGGGCTCTCCGTATCCATATACATGGTTTGCCTTGTTTGAAAACTATGGATGTATTGGTGGGACGGGTAATACATTAGCGTTGATTGTTGCTATTTTGATTCTTTCGCGAAAGAAGGGATGGAAAAGAGCTGATTATACAAAAACTGCAAAGATTGGTCTTATTCCAGGATTATTTTGTATCAATGAACCTATTATCTTTGGTTTGCCAATCGTATTAAATCCAATCCTTGTAATTCCGTTTATCTTAAGTCCAATTGTTTCAATGGGTCTAGGCGCATTGATGATTTCTACAGGACTTGTTTTGCCTGGAACATTAGATGTTGGATGGACAACACCACAGCCTATTAAAGCGTTTTTATCAGCTTCAGGTTCGTGGGAGACTGCTATTTCAGTTTGTTTTGTATTTATAATTTGTGTTTTGATTTATTTACCATTTGTTGCCTTGGCGAATAAACAACAGACTAATCAATAGAAAGGAGTTATGTTATGAGACGATTTCCTAATGATTTTTTATGGGGTGGTGCAACAGCTGCTAATCAATTAGAGGGAGCGTATAATGAAGGTGGTAAGGGATTGAGTACAGCCGATATGGTAAAGTTTGTTCCTAGAGAAATAAGCTGTGGCAAAAATACAGAAACTGTTACTTATGAAGAAGCAATAGAAATAATGAATGGAAAGCACGATAATGAATATTATCCCAAAAGATGGGGGATTGATTTTTATCATCATTATAAAGAAGATATTGCTTTAATGGCAGAAATGGGATTTAGATGCTTCCGTATGTCAATCAATTGGACAAGAATATTTCCAAACGGGGAAGAACAAGAGCCAAATGAAGAGGGATTAAGGTTTTATGATAATGTGTTTGATGAATGTTTAAAATATGGGATTGAGCCGCTAGTTACATTGTCGCATTATGAAACCCCTCTCCAGCTTGCTTTAAAGTATAATGGATGGGAAAATAGGAAAATGATTGAATTCTTTGTTCATTATGCGGTAACAGTTTTCAAACGCTATCGAAATAAAGTAAAATATTGGATACCTTTTAATGAAATCAATATGTCTTTGCATTTACCTTATACAGGCGGTGCTATTTTCATTGAAAAATCACAAAATGAATTAGAAACTATTTTTCAAGCTTTGCATCATCAATTTATTGCTAGTGCGTTAGTAGCAAAAAAAGCACGGGAAATTAATCCTAATTTTCAAATAGGATCAATGTTAGGTATGTCTTTATATTATCCAAAGACAAATAATCCAGAGGATATTTTGGCTGCTCAATGGGCAAATCGTGTAAATTATTTTTTCTTAGATTTATTATCAAAAGGTGAATATCCTGAATATGCACTTTCTTATATGAAGAAAAAAAATATTGAATTGAAGATGATGGAAGAAGACTTATCGCTGCTTAGAGAGAACACAGTCGATTTTAATTCTTTTAGCTATTATTATTCTTTATGTACGTCTGCACATCCTGAAAATGAAGAAGGGCTGATTGCTTTTGTTCCTGAAAATGAAATTATTGATGAATTTCATCCAAGAAAAGTTCGTAATGAAAATTTAGAAGTTACAGATTGGGGCTTCCAAATTGATCCAATTGGACTAAGGGTGGCTATTAATGAGGTATGGGATCGCTATCATAAAGCTATTATTGTTTCAGAAAATGGCTTAGGCACATATGATACTCTGACAATAGATAAGAAAATCCATGATGATTATCGTATTAAATATCTAAAAGAACATATTCAGCAAATGAAGATTTGTATAGATGAAGGAGTTAAAGTTATTGGGTATACGTCATGGGGATGTATTGATATTGTCAGTGCAGGGACTTCTGAGCGCAGTAAACGATATGGATATATTTATGTTGATAGTGACGATTACGGTCATGGGAGCATGAAAAGATATAAAAAAGATTCTTTCTATTGGTATCAAAAAGTTATCAAAACTAATGGAGAAGATCTTGGTTAGTAGTTTAAACTGAAAACTCTTACTATGTATGAGTAAGAGTTTTTCGTGTATAATAAAAAAAAGGGGATGGCTATTATGATGGTTGATAAATTAAATGATGTTCTTAATCATGTTGAAACATATACTACGATGTATGTGTTTTGTTCTTATACCAAATCCCATATTCATGATATCGCGGATATGACTATCGAAGAGGTCGCAAAAGCTTGCCATACCTCTAAAGGACAGATTTCAAAATGTGCTAAAAATCTTGGCTTTACTTCTTATTTAGAGTTTAAAGACGCTTGTATTGATTATATACATTCTTTTCAAGATAAACCGTCATTCTTTTCAAAAGAATGCGATCTTCCTCAAAATACAAAAATGTTTGCTCAGTCTATGTCAAAAACAATTACATATGTAGGGGAGAAGATTAATTATTCACATCTTAATCGTCTGATTAACGATATTTTAAGAAGTAAAAAGGTTTATCTATATGCTCAAGGAGATAATCGTTCTCTCTGTAATGTTATTCAAGTAGAATTAAGTACTCTATATATTCCGGTTGTAATTTGTGATGCAGATTTCATAAAATCATATCAGTTTAAAGAAGAGCATCTTTTGATTATTTTAAGTACTAATGGGACTATTTTTCAGCTGAACAAAAGAATCATTTCACGTTTAGTTCATGCAGAAGTTAATACTTGGCTAATTACTTGCAACTGTGATATTGAGTTTTCTAAAAATAAGCTTATAGTTCCTTCGTGTAAAGCAAAATATAATAAATATGCAATTAGGCATGTGATAGATATTGTGATTGCAGCAATGCGCTTTGTTCAGCAGTTATAAATTGATAAAAGCTGAGTTTTATCTTAACTATAAAACTTATGTAACTATTAAAGACAGCTGATTATGTCACAGTGAAATAAAAAACAGTGAAAGTTTTATTGTGGTAAAATATTGCGTTTTTAAATTAAGCAAGCTGCGATTATTAATTAAAACGCAAAGACTTTTTTGTAAACTCTCACTATTAATATCTTTTATTTATTTTTCCATTTTTTTGAAAAATCCGAATTTTCAGATTCATTATGTCCTCTATGTCCAAAGACTTGATGTTGAGCTAATGCTTTTTCTAGTTTTTTAAATTCTTCGTTGCTCAAAGTTATAGAAGAAGCTTGTAGATTTTCTATGATTCTATCTTTGTTTTTTGAATCAGGAATAGGTACAACATTAGGATATTTATGCAACATCCATGCTAATGAAATTTGAGCTGGTGTTGCTTCTTTCTCTTTTGCAAACTGATGAAGTATATCTATAATAGGTTGATTTTTAACAATGTTTTCTTGTGTAAGCTGTGGAACAAACTTTCTTACATCATCACCCTCAAATTTTGTTTCTGAAGTTACTTTTCCTGATAGTAGTCCACTTGCAATTGGAGAGAAGGCGACAACACCAATCTGATTATCTAGACAATATGGAAAAACATCGTCTTCACAGTCTCTTTCTAATAATGAATATAAATTTTGTACTGCTGTAACTGGTGTGAGTTCATGGGCTTTTTGTATCGTTTCTTTTGTAACTTGTGAAAGGCCCCATCCTCTAATTTGCTTTTCTTGAATTAACTTTCCCATCACTAATGCAACATCTTCAATAGGAATATCGCGATTTATTCTATGTAAATAATAAAGATCGATATAATCTGTTTTTAAATTTTTCATTGATTTTTTTAAGTGCTCTCGAATAACTTTCTCTAATCCATTATTTTCAACTTCTTGGGTATTTAGATATAATTTTGTTGCAAGAGTTATATCTTTTCTAAAAGGCTCAACTGCTTTTCCTACAAGACGTTCGTTATGCCCTGCTTCAAACATTTCTTTACCATAAGTTTCAGCGGTATCAAAAAAAGTACAACCTTCTTGATATGCATTTCTTATTGCTTCAATTGCATATTTTTCACTTGGCACTTGACCATATCCATGGGAAACCCCCATGCATTCCATACCAATTTGTGATACTAATAAATGACCAATTTCTCTTTTTTGCATAATTTTCTCCTTAACTATAATATATTTTTATTGATTTAAGTTTAAGAAAGGATACTCAAATCTTTACATGTATTATTTCACAAGATAAAATAATAATTATATAATATAACATTTTTATAGGGCTATAAGTTTTATTTATAAATTGGAGGAGAAAATTATGGAGTTATCACAACTTGAACAATTTATTGCTATTGCAAAAAATCAGACTATGACAAAAGCTGCACAACAGCTTCACATATCACAGCCAGCCTTAAGTATTGGATTAAAAAAGTTAGAGGAAGATTAATTGAAAAAATAGATTGCTCTTAAAATGCTTAGTTATTGTAATTATTTTATTAGGGCTTATTCAAAAGATACAGAATCAGAGAATTAACCGTCTCAAAGAAATACTGAGTATTATAATGAAGATAGTTCCAGCAATCAAGAGAATGGAGCAAATAACGTTTTGAATGATGCAGATTATATTGGATACATTACGATCTCAAGTTACTTTCTGTTCTTCTATCCGTTTTTCTGATAGATAATAGTATTTATGCGGACATTCTCGATTTTCTTTCCCTTTTTTTATAAACAAGTTATTTGATATTAGGGTAATTAGTATGATGATCAAGGCTTTAATTATAAAGATTTTATAATCAGTACAATTATGATTAAGGTTCTCAATCAAAGCTATAACGGTGTTATATAAGTGTATATATTTACTAGGATTCTTTTATTTTAGTATTGTTAGTTTCATAACAGTAGTGAGAGATGAACTACGAACCATAATCATAATTTTCCTACTTTATTTGAAAGTATAGTGTTTATCCAGATAGTAAAAAATTATATATAAAACTATATAATTATTTACTAAATTTTATATATTATATTGGTACTAGTTATTTGAAAACGATTTCAGTGGCATAATAGGTGAATAACTATTACAACATTCTATAAAAGGGAGATTATATATGAAGTCAAAGTTTTTTAAAAGTGCATTAGCACTAACCTCGGCTCTAAGTCTTTCAGGAATAAATATGTTTTCAGCCGTAGCTAAAAATCTTGATACTACAGGTTTAGAAACAGAGTATGAAATGTTAGAACTTGAAAGAACTAAACCCGGAACAAATTTAATTAAGAATGGTGGATTTGAAACTAATAAAGGTCAATACTGGAGTACAACAGGTGATGGTCAAATTACTGATTACCCAGGTGCGGCTCATAACAGTAAAGTTTGCGGGTTATTACCATCATTCAGTAAAAATGCATCAGTATATCAAACATTATCATTAGAGAAGAACAAAGAATATAAAGTAACAGCCAAAGTTTTAAGTGCTGATGCTGCTGCACAAGCAATTGTTGCTATTAAAACACCAAATGTAGAGAATTTAAATCCTGCTATAGAACAAGCAATTACATTTAATGAAGCTTGGCAATATCAAGATTTAACATTTACATTTAATAGTGGAGAAAATAGTGAAGTAGCATTAGCTTTTATTAAATGGACAGAATCAACTGAGAATGCTACATATAAATCACAAATCTATATTGACGATGTAACATTGAGTCAAATAGGTACTGAGACTACTCCAAATGATGAAAAATATGAAGTAATTTGGAAAGATGAGTTCGATGGAACAGGTGCTATTGATAACAATGGATTAGATAACTCTAAATGGGGTTATGAATTAGGGTGTATTCGTGGTGTTGAACAACAACACTATACTAAAGATAAAGAAAACGTACATGTTGATGACGGTAAACTTGTCTTAGAGGTGACAGATCGTGCTAAGGAGTCACAATATAAAAATCCACGTGGAGATCGTCAAGTTATTTATAATTCTGGAAGCGTTAGAACACATGGCAAACAAGATTTTTTATTTGGGCGTATTGAAGTATTAGCAAAATTACCAGAAGGACAAGCAACTTTCCCAGCATTCTGGACATTAGGGTCCGATTTTACGTTAGATGGATCTATTAACGGTGACCAAGGAGATGGTTGGCCTTTATCAGGAGAAATTGATATCATGGAATCGATCGGTGATCCTAATTTTGTTTATGAAACGTTACATTACAGCGATACCAATAAACCAGGATATACACCGGGAGCAGATAATGGTAAATATGCAGGGAACGGCAAAGGGTCAAAAATTACTACACCAGGTGTTGTGATCGATGGTGAAACGTACCATGTATTTGGTATTAACTGGTCTGAAGGTAAAATGGAATGGTATATTGATGACCAAATTGTAAGAAGTGTTGATTATAGTGATGATCCTGCTGCCAAAGCAGCATTAGACCGCCCTCAATATATTCAATTAAACTTTGCTACTGGTGGAAACTGGCCAGGAGATGCAGGTTCAAACTTAGCAGGACAAACATTTAAAGTTGAATATGCATACTATGCACAAAATCAAAAGCAAAAAGCAGCGGCAGAAAAATACTATGCTAATACTGCAGCTCTTAATGTAAAAGATTTATCAATGGTAGAAGGTGTTGTACCAGATTTATTAAATGAAGCAACATTAACAGCAGGCAGTGAATTAGTAGACTTATCAGAGTATACAATTGATTACTCAATAGATAATGAACATATGTTTACTACAAACACAAAGTCACCAACCAGGGGCTTAATCTCATCCTTATAGATAATGAACATATGTTTACTACAAACCCTGACTTAAACGATAACTCTCAAAGCAATGATCAAAATCAAACTAAGGTAGAATGCTTAATAGATGGCGCAGCTAGTAAAGAAAAAATTGCTAAACTGGCACCAGGTGAATACAATATTCATTATTCCGCAATGCATGATAGTAAACCATCAGTACGTAAAACAGCAAAGCTAACAGTAGTTGAAAAACCACTATTACCTAGTGATATGGATTTAGAAGGTGTTATTGGTAATAAATTAGAATCAATTGCATTACCTGAAGGATGGGGATGGGTAAACCCAAATATGGTAATTGATACTCATACTGGAGAATATGAAATTATTTATACTAAAGTAGACTTTTCTAATCCAGTAAAAGTAACAGTTAGAGCAACTGAAAAAGCAGATGTTGATACTATTGCACCAACAGAAAAACCATCTAAAGATAATACTTCTGTTAAAACGGGTGATAATGCGCTTGTTGCTACTTTCGCAATGTTAGGAACAATCTCTTTAGCAGGAATTACTCTACTAAAGAAGAAAAACTAAATAGTACAATTATGCCACAACAGACAACCTCCGGCTAACAATCGGTGGTTGTTTTATTTAATAATAAAATGATAAATGCTTATAATTAATATTCAATATGGTGATGTTAATTATGAATCAATAAAAAATTAGATTGTCTAATAAAATATTTATTAAATTTTAGGTAAAATGTATAACTGATGTGTTGCGTTACATGATTATTCAATGTAATTTCCCCTCATCTAATGAAGTTTGGCTTTACACAAAATCACTTATAGACTTTGCCTACAATCCATAAATTGGAATCAAATCTTTCTTCATTACAATATTTTTTCAGTAAAATTATACTTTTATAGCCAAGACTACTCTATAACTGAAAGATATTTTTGTAGTCAAAGATATAAACCGGACATGTATATATTTGCTGCTATAATAATATATTAATCAGCAGTATCATGGTCATGTTGGTCATTCGCTAATTTTAAATTGTTCAAATCGATTATAACAACAGTTAGATTTTCTTATGATCGGGTTATTACAATCTGTCTCATATGCATTTCGATTTTTGAGACCAGTATTTAATAACTCTAATTTTAGAATGCATCTTAAAAGAGGTATTAGATATATTTAATTTGCAAAACAAATAAAAATTTCCTATTTAAGACTTTATACTCTACTTTGATTATCCACATGGCTAGAATCAGTGAATATCTTATTCATTTTATGTATTAGCAGCATATGCTCGAGTAAATGTCCTATCAGAAATATCAAATAACAGATTTTTAATATCTATAGGTGTTGCATACAACGGATTTTATTTTACTGATTTTCAAGTGTAACAGAGATGTTTTTTATGAAATCTTTATTCTACACTAACAATGATGTACCTTTATATTTAAATAGATTAAAAAAACAATTTTTATCATTTATAGACATAAGTATGTAATTTTATGTTAAAATTTAGTATAAGCCGGTTGGCTAATTTGATAGCAGGAGGGATAAATGTATTATAGTTTTGATTTATTGCTAGTAGGATAAGTTGATTGCATTTTTGGAGGAAATAAATATGAAAAAAATTTTAACATTTGCTTTGGCAGCATTAATGATTATTTCTATGACTGGATGTGCTGGAAACGATAACACCCAGAAAGAACAGGAAAAGGTAGTTACATCTTTTTTTGATAATATAAAGGAATACAAGCTAGATGAATTAGAAAAGCTGGGAACTGATGATTATACTGATGTACTTGATATTAGTTCTATAACTGATGGATTTAAGAATTTTGAAGATGAAAATGTTTATGGTGAATCCTTTGTGAAAGAAACCGAAAACTTTGTTAAAAAAGTCTTTGATAAATTAATAAAAGAGTATAAAATAACTTTTGATGACGAAGAAGAAAATACCGTACTGGTTAAAGGAAAAAGACTAGATGAAAAATCAATCGATATGACATCAGCACAAGAAAATATTAATGAACTGGCTCAGAAGTATCAAGAAGAAAATATGGAAGAGTTATCTAAAATATATTTAGAACAGGGACAAGAAGCAATGATGAAAAAGATTTTTGATGATTTGTCAAAAGAGTTATATAATCCGTTATATAAAGAATTAGACAACGCTAAGTATACCGAATTTACATTTAAATTTGAGATGGTAGAAAAAGATGGAAAATGGCTAATTGATAAAATTAGTAAAGAAAAATAGATTTTTAAATATTGGCAATAATCAAACACTTGTGAAATATGATTATTTATTGAAATAAAGACAGTATTTTTTGTCGTGTTTTTTTAATGTTATAAGCTGATATACTAATAATGAGGTGAAAGAAATGGTATTAGAGTTAGAGAGTTTAAATATTAAAACAACTGAGCTTCAGATAGCTGTTGTAAGGCTCCCAGAGGTATTTCTAGAAAAATCAATATCACCAGCAAGCCCTACCATTTTATTTGTCCGGAATACGAGAAAATCAGTATAGCCGATTGGGTTGTTGTTGAAGTAAAAAGGAAGACTCATAATAAAAATATTGACATTTAGGCCCAATTCATTTGTGGTATACAAATTAGAAGAATCAGATAAATTTGAAAAAAAGATGTATAAACATTTTTGGAAAAACAAGCAGTTGATATAACTGCTTGTTTTTTGTCTGCAATAAAACCCCCAGCTAGGCTGGGGGTCTCAAAAAGCTTTAGCGGAGTGATAATG